>ERZ894186.970-NODE-970-length-9763-cov-7.883601_pt1 | contig 9763 bp, 10 predicted proteins | sample MGYA00380280_ERZ894186 | MGnify/ENA primary metagenome ERZ894186 (study PRJEB32331, sample SAMN06328449) | human gut metagenome | biome: human gut microbiome; feature: stool | host: Homo sapiens | collected 2013-02-13 ... | reverse complement strand
GAGAAAAGATTTCTTATGGGGACATCCGTTATTATCTTCTCCACCAGGCAAATGAGCGGATCATCCGCTCCGCGGCAAGGCGGCTGGGCGAAGACATTTCCAAATTTCCCATGAACATGGACAGATACGGCAATACGTCTTCCGCAAGCCTTCTCATTCTTCTGGATGAGGTAAAAAAAAGCGGAAAACTGCAAAAGGGCGACAAACTGGTCCTTGCAGGATTCGGTGGCGGGCTGACATATGGCGCGAGCCTGATCGAGTATTAGACGCAAACAAAGTAAAGTCCCGATTAACGGACTGTTGAAACTATGAGCAAGAAGAAAAGCGGGTTGCAAATATCCGCCTGACTCAATTTCCCGGAGGTAAAAAATGAAAACAAGAGTGACAGAATTACTTGGTATCGAATATCCAATTATCCAGGGCGGTATGGCCTGGGTGGCAGAACATCATCTGGCGGCGGCAGTATCTGAGGCAGGCGGATTTGGTCTGATCGGTGCGGCAAGTGCACCTCCGGAAATTGTGAGGGAAGAGATCAGAAAGGCAAAAGAACTGACTGATAAACCATTTGGTGTAAATATTATGCTTCTGAACCCGAATGCTGATGAAGTGGCAAAAATCGTAGTAGAAGAAGGAATTCAGGCGGTCACCACAGGTGCCGGAAATCCGGAGAAATATATGCCGATGTGGAAGGAAGCTGGTGTTAAGGTGATTCCGGTTGTTGCATCAGTAGCTATGGCAAAGAGAATGGAACGATATGGTGCGGATGCGGTAGTAGCAGAGGGCATGGAAGCCGGAGGTCACATTGGAAATCAGACAACGATGGCGTTAATTCCACAGATTGTGGATGCGGTAAATATTCCGGTAATTGCTGCAGGTGGAATTGGAGACGGACGAGGTGTTGCTGCTTCTTTTATGCTCGGAGCAGAGGGAGTGCAGATGGGAACCCGTTTTGTAGTGGCAGACGAATCGATTGTTCATGATAACTATAAAGACAGAATCGTGAAAGCAAAAGATATTGATTCTGTAGTAACCGGTCAGAGTACAGGACATCCGGTTCGGTGTCTGAGAAATCAGATGACGAAGGAATATATCAAAAAGGAACAGGAAGGTGTACCGTTTGAGGAACTGGAACGGATGACACTTGGTTCTCTTCGGAAAGCAGTTATGGATGGGGACATTTTAAACGGCACAGTGATGGCAGGGCAGATTGCAGGTCTGGTGAGTAAGAGACAGAGCTGTAAGGAGATTCTGCAGGAAATTATGACTGAGGCTGAGAAATTGTTGCATTGCTAAAATGGAAAACAGGAAAGTATCGTTATCGTGGCACTCATCAAAGTTCCGTACGAACACGGCCTTTGACTCGTTGCTTGAGTAAATTACTTTCGGTGATGGCATTTTGCTTTGTATATCTTGGAACCCTGGTATCATAAAATAAGAAAAATAAAAAGTGGCGATAGAAATAACAGGTATGGGAATCTGATTTTGTCGCTACAAAAATTTAAATAAATACTTTGAAAATCAAATTATAGAAGGAGACATTCATGGGTAAACTGGCATTTGTTTTTCCGGGACAGGGCGCGCAGTATGTGGGAATGGGTAAGGAGTTTTACGAACAGATTTCTGTATCCAGGAAGGTGTATACAATTGCGTCAGAAGTGACCGGATTGAACCTTCCGGGACTTTGTTTTGAAAAAAATGAGCAGATTGATATTACAGAATATACGCAGATTGCCATGTTAACGACGGAAGCGGCAATTCTGGCAGCTTTACAGGAAAAGGGAGTGAAGGCAGATGTAGCTGCCGGGTTAAGCCTTGGAGAGTATGGAGCGATTCTGACTGCAGGAGCCATGTCTTTGGAGGATGTGTTCCGTGTAGTAAGGCAGAGAGGCATCCTGATGCAGGAAGCAGTGCCTACAGGTGGTGCTATGTGTGCAGTTCTTGGAATGGACGGAGAAAAGATTGCGAAAATCTGCGACGAGACGGAAGGCATCGTTTCGGTAGCCAATTATAACTGTCCGGGACAGATTGTGATTACCGGAGAGGAAGGCGCAGTGGCAGTGGCGGTTGAGAAGCTGAAAGAGGCAGGGGCGCGAAGATGTATCCCGTTAAATGTCAGCGGGCCGTTTCACTCAGCAATGTTAAAAGAAGCCGGGGAGAAACTTGGAAAAGTGTTGGAGCAGGTGGAACTGAGAGCATTTTCCACACCGTATGTCACAAATGTGACAGCAGAATATGTGACAGAGCCTTCTGAGATCAAGGAACTGCTTGGCAGACAGGTGTATTCTTCTGTGAAGTGGCAGCAGAGTGTGGAACGGATGATTGCGGATGGTGTGGATACGTTTATCGAGATCGGACCGGGAAGAACACTGACGGGATTTTTGAAGAAAATCAATAAAAATGTAACTGGATTACACATTGAAAAAGTAGAAGATCTGGACGCGGTTGTAAAGATGTTGGGTGAAAAACAGTAAGTAACTGTTCAGTACCCTCATAGTTACCTGCTGAACAGGTACAAATAATCAAAGTTTACAGGAAATATGAAAAAAGAACTTTCGGTGAAAGGAGCAGCGATGGAGAAAAAAGTAGCACTGGTGACAGGAGCAAGTCGGGGGATAGGAAGACAGATTAGTCTCACTCTGGCAAAAGAAGGAATGTTTGTAGTTGTCAATTACTGCGGATCGGAAGCGAGGGCAAAGAATGTGCTGGAAGAAATCCGGAAAAATGGTGGCGACGGCGTTCTTTATCAGTGTGATGTGGCGGATTATCAGCAGACAGAAGCAATGGCAAAGGAGCTGATAAAAAGTTACGGGCATGTAGATGTGCTGGTAAATAATGCGGGAATTACCAGAGATAATCTGATCCTGCGAATGAGTGAAGAAGAGTTTGACGCGGTCGTGGAAACCAACCTGAAGGGATGTTTTCATACGATCCGCCATCTGTCGCGGTATTTCCTGAAACAGAAAAGTGGGAAAATCATCAACATCGCATCGGTGTCCGGTGTGTTGGGAAATGCAGGACAGGCAAATTATGCAGCATCGAAGGCAGGAATTATCGGACTTACAAAGACGGTGGCGAGGGAACTGGCAAGCAGAGGCATTACGGTCAATGCGGTAGCCCCGGGATTTGTTCATACAGAGATGACAGAAGTACTTTCAAGTCAGGTGAAAGAGGCAGCAGTAGCACAGATTCCACTGGGAAGATTCGGAGAGACACAGGATATTGCCAATACGGTGGCATTTCTTGCGTCTGAAAAAGCAGATTATATTACCGGACAGGTTATCTGTGTAGATGGCGGTATGGCGATGTAAAGAAAGGAGAGACTATGAGACGAGTTGTGGTGACCGGAATGGGTGCTGTGACACCGATTGGGATCGGTGTGGATACGTTCTGGGAAAATGTTAAGAAAAAGACACTGGGATTTGGTGAGATTACCCGGTTTGATACGACGGATTATAAAGTACATATTGCTGCGGAAGTGAAAGACTTTGCAGGGAAAGACTATATGGACTTTAAGGCAGCAAAGAGAATGGAGTTGTTCTGCCAGTATGCAGTGGCTGCAGCAAAAGAGGCGTTTGAACAGGCGGGACTGGATATGGAAAAAGAAGATCCGTTTCGTGTGGGATGTTCCATCGGATCGGGAATCGGAAGTCTGCAGGCAGCAGAGACGGCATGTCATAAAATTGCGGAGAAAGGACCTTCCAGAGTAAATCCACTTCTGGTTCCACTGATGATCTCCAACATGGCAGCAGGAAATGTTTCGATTCAACTGGGACTGAAAGGAAAAAGTCTGAATGTGGTAACCGCGTGTGCAACGGGAACACATTCCATCGGAGAGGCATATCGCAGTATCCAATGTGGAGATGCGGATGTGATGCTGGCGGGCGGTACGGAAGCAAGTATCTGCCCGGTCGGTGTGGCAGGTTTTACCGCATTGACAGCACTTTCTACGGTAGACGACCCGGAGAAGTGTTCACTTCCATTTGACAAAAACAGAAGTGGATTTGTCATGGGAGAGGGATCCGGAGTGGTTGTTCTGGAAGAATTGGAGCATGCGAAACAGCGTGGCGCGAAGATTCTTGCGGAGGTTGTCGGATATGGTGCAACCAGTGATGCATATCATATTACTTCGCCGGCAGAGGATGGTTCCGGGGCTGCGAAAGCGATGGAACTGGCACTGGAAGAAGCGGGAGTGAAAAAAGAGGAACTGATGTATATCAATGCACATGGAACTGCGACACATCACAATGATCTGTTCGAGACGAGAGCAATCAAAAAACTGTTCGGAGAGCATGCGTACGAGATGAAGGTGAATTCTACCAAGTCTATGGTAGGTCATTTGCTGGGCGCTGCAGGGGCTGTGGAATTTATTACCTGCGTGAAAGAGATTCAGGACAGATTTATTCATGCAACGGCGGGATATACGACACCGGACGAGGAAATGGACTTGAATTATGTGGCAGGTGACGGTGTGGAAGAAGATCTGGAATATGCACTTTCGAATTCGCTGGGATTCGGTGGACATAACGCGAGCATTCTTGTGAAAAAGTGGGGAGAGTAAAAAATGGAATTTGAAAATCTTCTGACATTGATAAAAACGGTTTCCGAGTCAGAATTGACTTCCTTTACCATGAAAGACGGTGATCTGAAGATCTCCATGGGAAAAGAAAAACAGGTAGTCGTGGAGCAGACCGGGATGCAGGTGATGCCTGCAGTGGCAGGAAACGCAGATACAGTATCGGCCGGTTCTGGCAGTTTTAATGGGAAACAGGAGCAGCAGGAGGAATGCCAGCCGGAAGGAAAGACAGTAAAGGCTCCTCTGGTGGGAACCTTTTATGCGGCTTCTGCACCGGATGCGGAAGCGTTTGTCAGCGTGGGTGATACAGTGAAAAAGGGACAGACTCTGGGAATCATCGAGGCGATGAAGCTGATGAATGAGATTGAGAGTGAGTACGACGGAGTGGTAAAAGAGATTCTGATTGAGAACGGACAGATGGCAGAGTATGGACAGCCTTTATTTGTTATCGGGTAATGACTGAAAATACCTGAAAACCATATGTTTGTGTGCAGGAGGTAACAGAGTTTATGTCAGTGTTAACAACAAAAGAAATCATGGATATTATCCCACACCGGCATCCGTTTCTTCTGGTGGATACCATAGAAGAACTGGTACCGGGGGTACGGGCAGCAGGAAAAAAATGTGTGACATATGATGAGTATTATTTCCGTGGACACTTTCCACAGGAGCCTGTGATGCCGGGAGTGCTGATCATTGAGGCACTGGCGCAGGTGGGTGCGGTATGTATCTTAAGCTGTGAGAAGTTCAAAGGAAAGACTGCTTATTTTGGTGGGATTAACAACTGTCGATTTAAGAAAAAGGTGGTTCCGGGGGATGTTTTGATGCTGGAGACGGAACTGATCAAACAGAAGGGACCGGTTGCGATTGCAAGAGCAACAGCTACGGTAGATGGAAAAGTGGCAGCAACGGCAGAACTTACGGTAGCCATTGGATAGGAGAACAAACATGTTTCGGAAAATATTGATTGCAAACAGAGGAGAGATCGCAGTGCGGATCATCCGTGCCTGCAGAGAGATGGGAATCGCTACGGTAGCAGTTTATTCGGAGGCAGACCGGGAAGCACTGCATACCCAGCTGGCAGATGAGGCTGTTTGTATCGGACCGGCAGCGGCGACAGACAGTTATCTGAATATGGAGCAGATTCTGAGTGCATGTATCGCAACAAAAGCGGATGCGATACATCCTGGATTTGGTTTTTTGTCAGAGAACAGCCGGTTTGTGGAAATGTGTGAAAAATGTAATATTACGTTCATAGGACCGACTGCGGAGATGATGGACAAGATGGGAAATAAATCGCAGGCAAGGTTGACAATGATAGAAGCCGGTGTTCCAGTGGTTCCGGGAACAAAAGAACCGGTCTATGACGCAAAACGGGGAGCAGCTATGGCAGAAGACATAGGATACCCGGTGATGATCAAGGCATCTTCCGGAGGCGGTGGAAAAGGGATGCGGATTGCCTTCGGACCGGACGACTTTGAGGAGAACTTTCAGGTAGCCCAGTTAGAGTCAGTACGTGGATTCGGAGATAACACCATGTATATCGAAAAATATGTGCAGGAACCGAGACATATAGAGTTTCAGATCATGGCAGATAAGTTTGGAAATGTTGTGCAGTTCGGAGAACGGGACTGTTCGATCCAGAGAAATCATCAGAAGATGATCGAAGAATCTCCCAGTGTGGCACTGACACCGGAACTTCGCAGACGGATGGGTGATGCGGCAGTGCGTGCAGCAAAGGCTGTACATTACGAAAGTGCCGGTACCATTGAATTTTTACTGGATAAGGAAAAAAATTTTTATTTTATGGAAATGAATACAAGGATCCAGGTGGAACATCCGGTGACAGAGTGGGTAACAGGAATCGATCTTGTAAAGGAGCAGCTGAAGATCGCTTCCGGAATGCCTCTTGAGATATCACAGGAGGATGTCCGGATCCAGGGACACGCCATTGAGTGCAGGATCAATGCTGAAAATCCTCAAAAAAATTTCCGTCCTTCGCCGGGAACTATCCAGGGAGCGCATTTTCCGGGAGGAAACGGGATCCGTGTGGATACCTGTGTGTATAACGGCTGTAAGATCCCGCCATATTATGATTCCATGCTTGCGAAGCTGATCGTTCATGCAGGTAACCGAAAAGAAGCCATTGCAAAAATGCAGAGTGCTCTTGGTGAGGTGATCATTGACGGAATCGATACAAATATTGACTATCAGTACGAAATCCTGAAAGATGAGGATTATCAGTCCGGAAACTTTGACACTGGCTTTCTTGCCAGCCATATCATTGCGGGAGTGAAGATCAATGAGAATTAAGCACATGTTCAAAAAAACAGTCAGGGATATCCGGGGTGAGGAACAGGAAAACATTCCGGAGGTGCCGGATAACCTGATGCGTAAATGCAACGCCTGCAAAGCGGCGGTTTTTGTAGACGAGGTAAAGCAGAATCAATACATCTGTCCCCACTGCGGAAATTATTTCCATGTACCCGCTTATCGTCGGATCAAACTGATCGCAGACAGAAAGAGCTTTGTGGAGTGGGATGCTCACATGGAAGAAAAGAATCCCCTTCAGTACAGAGGCTACGAAGAAAAGCTTCAGGGGCTTCGTGAAAAGACAGGGCTTGATGAGGCTGTAGTTACCGGAAAATGTACTATAAAAGGGACACCTGTGGCACTTGGTGTCTGTGACTGCCGTTTCATGATGTCCAGTATGGGAGAAGTCGTGGGGGAAAAGATCACGCGGGCTTTTGAACGTGCCACAGAGGAGAAGCTGCCGGTAATCCTCTATATCTGTTCCGGCGGTGCCAGAATGCAGGAGGGCCTGGTTTCCCTGATGCAGATGGCAAAAACCAGTATGGCCATCCGGAAGCACAGCGATGCTGGACTTCTTTATGTGCCGGTCCTCACAGACCCGACAACAGGCGGTGTGACGGCAAGCTTTGCTATGCTGGGAGATATTATCCTGGCAGAGCCGAAAGCGCTGATCGGTTTTGCAGGTCCCAGAGTGATCGAACAGACCATCGGGCAAAAGCTTCCCAAAGGCTTCCAGAGAGCGGAATTTCTTCTGGAACACGGCTTTGTGGACAAGATCGTAAAGCGTGAGGAGCAGAGAATCGTATTGGCGGATATTCTGAGATTACATCAGAACAAAGTCCTGAATAATGTACAGTCCGATAATACGGACATTAAAAATGGGTTCAAGTCTGACAATCAGGAATCGATGAAAACTGTTGAGGAAGATAATAGGATCTGGCCGGACTTCGTCCCATCCGGAGATTTCACTCCTTGGGAACATGTCCAGCTTGCCAGAGCCAAAACACGCCCTACAGGAAAGGATTACATCGAAGCGCTTTTTGACGATTTCATGGAATTTCACGGAGACCGTCACTGCGGGGATGATCCGGCAGTGATCGGTGGTGTGGCATTTTTCCACGGACAGCCGGTAACTGTCCTTGCACAGGAAAAAGGAGAGGGTACAAAGGAAAACATTACCCGGAATTTCGGAATGGTATCTCCGGAGGGGTACTGGAAATCCCTGCGCCTGATGCAGCAGGCAGAGAAATTTCACCGTCCGGTGATCTGCCTTGTAGATACACCAGGCGCATTCTGCGGGCTGGAAGCAGAGGAACGTGGACAGGGTGAAGCCATTGCAAAAAATCTCTATACACTGGCAGGTCTCACAGTGCCAGTGCTTTCCGTTGTGATCGGTGAAGGCGGAAGCGGAGGTGCCCTTGCCTTGGCGGTGGCAGATGAGGTATGGATGCTGGAGCATTCCGTTTATTCCATCCTGTCCCCGGAGGGCTTTGCCTCCATTCTCTGGAAAGACAGCAAAAAGGCAAAGGAAGCAGCAGCAGTGATGAAGCTCACAGCTGCAGACCTTTACCAGATGGGGATGATCGAGCATGTGATTCCGGAAGCAGAGCCTGTAAGCCGTGAGAACATAAATGATATCTCAGGTTATCTGGAAAACGGAATTGCGGATTTTCTTGAGAAATATGGCGAAGAAGAGCCGGAGAAGCTTCTGGAACATCGCTATGAACGTTTCCGGAAAATGTAGAAGCAATAAGTGCAGTGATTTTGTAGCCCGCAAAGTAAAAATCCAGTGGAAAAAATGCCATATTTATGTTACGATGGCTTCATAAACAGAGAACCGGAGAAGCCTTTTTGCTCCGGAGAAACAGGAGCGGGTAGAGTGGACAATCGGGAAGTTATAAATGATGTGCTGGTGAATCTGTTCAATGAGATCCTCCGACTGGAGGAGGAAGCCATCATCACAGATAAATATAAAGATATTTCCAACAATGATATGCACATTATCGAGGCTGTAGGTCTTGGAGGGGGGAACATGTCCTCCATTGCAGCCAAGCTTAAGATCACCGTAGGCTCCCTCACAACATCTATGAACAGTCTTGTAAAAAAAGGCTATGTGAAGAGAGAGCGAAGTGAGAAGGACCGGCGTGTGGTATTTATCCAGCTTACAAATAAGGGACGTATGGCATATCATCATCATGCGGAGTTTCACAGGCAGATGACAGAAGCGGTGATCGCAGAGCTGAATGAGAATGAGACAGAAGTGCTGGTAAAAGCACTGGACGGACTGCGTAAATTTTTCAGACAGTATCACGAACAATGAAGAAATGTATAATAAAAGCATCCGGATCGGTAATAAAGGACAATTACCGATCCGGATGCTTTTTGCATAACAGGCATTTTCGACACGGACATTTATTGAAAATGATATTAAATGTCGCCTTTGTTTTTGTGATACGAGAGTTTATTCGTCCCAGCCATCCTGGAAGCGGATATTTACAGAGATATTGCGGACAACGTCTCCCTCCTGAAGCTCCAGATCGCTCTCATCGGAAACCGGAGGAAGCTTTCCCTCAAATTCCATAAGCTCTGTGTAGATCCAGTCGTATGCAGCTGCATTGGCATTTTCGATGGCATCATCCAGCGTGTCACCGTTGGCTTCACAGCAGGCAAGATCCGGAAAAAAAGCATTGTATTTTTTGTCCTCTGTGGGACGGAAAACTGCGGGATATATAAATTTCATAGGTAAGATTCCTTTCTTTTTTAAAATGAAGTGATCCGTGTAATACCATGAATATGGATAGTTTTACCTGACCTAGTACAGCGAATATTAAGTAACCGCCATATTGACTTGTCTGATTTTTCATCTGCTGCGTTGTC
>ERZ894186.968-NODE-968-length-9769-cov-10.695182_pt1 | contig 9769 bp, 8 predicted proteins | sample MGYA00380280_ERZ894186 | MGnify/ENA primary metagenome ERZ894186 (study PRJEB32331, sample SAMN06328449) | human gut metagenome | biome: human gut microbiome; feature: stool | host: Homo sapiens | collected 2013-02-13 ... | reverse complement strand
TTCCGCTTGGACTGGAGCACTGCATGCTGTTAGATGGCGAGGAGATTGTTCCGCTGCAGAGATCAGGAAACAGCATGCTTGCAATTATCAAAGACATCCCGTCCAAGGGCTACCGTACCTTCCATACGGTGAAGAATGAAGAGGCGGAAAAAATCGGACTGCTGACACCGGCAGAGGCAGAGAAGGATGGCCTTCTCACAGAGGAACGCCTTGGCATTCTCGTTTATAAGGATGAAAAGAAAGAGGAGAAGAGCAGCCTGACGATCAGCAGGTCCGGCGCAGAAACGCCGTTCTTCAAGGTAACCTGGAACGAAAAAGGACAGTTTACAAGCGTTTATGATAAGATGGCAGAGCGCGAGCTTCTGCCGGAGGGCAAGTGCGGAAATGTGATCATGAGCTATGAGGACCGCCCGCACAACTTCGATGCCTGGGATATCAACCACTATTACACCGAGAAGGCATGGGAGATGGGTGATGCGGCAGAGATGACGATCGAGGAAGAGGGACCGATCCGCGCTACCATCCGCATTGAGCATCACTACCTGGATTCTGTTGTCACCCAGTACATCAGCTTTTACCGTGATCTGTACCAGATCGACATCCGCAATGAGATCGACTGGAATGAAAAGCAGGTGCTGCTGCGCTGCTATTTTCCGGTAGACGTGCATACCGATGAGGCAACGTATGAGATCCAGTACGGCAATGTAAAACGACCGACGCATTACAATACATCCTGGGATGACGCACGCTTTGAGGTCTGTGCACATAAGTGGATTGATTTAAGTGAGGATGGCTACGGCCTGAGTGTTCTGAACGACTGCAAGTACGGCTGTGACATCCATAACGGACGGATCGGCCTGACGATGCTCAAATCTGCGATCTTCCCGAATCCGGATGCCGATAAGGAACACCACAGCTTCACGTGGTCCTTATGTCCGCACGTAGGAAGATGGCAGGAAAATGACACGGTAGCGAAGGCTTACGCGCTGAACAATCCGTATCAGGTCACCAGAAAGACAAACGAGGGCGGCAGCCTTCCAAAATCGTATTCACTGGTATCTGTGGATGCGCCGAACGTCATCATCGAGACGGTCAAGAAGGCCGAGGATGGCGAGGGGACGATCATCCGTATGTATGAGTGCTGGAACCGCCGCAGCAAAGCAACCCTGACCTTTGGCCGCCCGGTTACCCGCGCTGCACAGACCAATATGCTTGAGGAAGAGGAGCAGGAGCTTGCGGTGTACGATGATACCGTGACGGTAGAGATGAAGCCGTTTGAGATTAAGACGGTTGTTGTGTACTGAAAATGGATATTCGTAACAATATAATGGTAAAGTAAAGAAAATATAAGGGTAAAGTAAAGGCATCGCCCATCCGGATGGATGAGGCGATGCCTCTTTTATGCAGTTATCAGATATTCCCTGCAGTCTGCAAAAGCAGCCTGCCAGTAAAGCGGATTGTAAATATTCACTTTGACTTGACAAAACAGCATATAGCATTTAATATAAAAGTATGACAAAAAAGTAATACAAATTGTGGAAAACAGGAAACAGTTCAGAGGAAAACAAGAATATGGGAGTAAAAATATCTGGCGCAGAGCTGGAAATTATGAAATATTTGTGGGAAAGGGACGAAAAATGCACGTTCGCAGAACTGCTCGATTATTTTAACGAGAACAGGCAGAAGGACTGGTGTAAGCAGACGCTCAATACAAACATTTTAAGGCTGAAAAAGAGAGGGCTTCTTACAAAAGAAAAGAACAGCGGTAAAGCCGTTTATTATCCAGCCATAACAGAGGTAAGGTATGAGCAGATGTGTGCAGAGGAAATTTTGGAAGAGTCTTATGGGGGACGCATTTCCAATTTTATTATGGCTTTTACAGGAAACAGTAAAATTACAGAAAAGGAAAAAGAAGAATTGCTGGACTATATTGATCAGCTGAAGGGATAATTTATGAGAATGCTGTTTGCAATGTCTGTGGCGGGTAGTATACCGTTGCTGATTTATTATCTGGTATTCGGAACAGGGAAAAAGCCATTTGCAGCAAAGCAGAAGATGTGTCTTCTTCGGTTATCAATGCTCTTTTTTCTCCTGCCATTTCAGGATTGGAAGTATGCATTGCCGAAGAATTCGGTCTTTTCGTTTCTTTTTTTAAAAAATCCGAAAGGAAAAATCCATTACCTGAAATTGCCTGGATACATGGCGGTTTACAACCTGGAGAGTGAAAATTATACATTGGTAGCAATTTGGAAGCTGGTATTTCTGGCTCTCTGGATTGCAGGAATTGTCACTTTCTGTATTGTTTACGTGTATCGATACCAAAAGATGAAAAGAACTCTTTGGAATGATTCGGAAAAGATAGGAAAATCAGGAAACATCAGCTATTTGAAAAATGGAAAAGTGAAAAGCCCGTTTACAATTGGAATTTTCCAGCGGTGGATTATTTTTCCGGAAGAGGAGCTTGATCAGCAGGAAAAAAAGATGGTAGACCTGCATGAAAAAACACACGTGCGAAACAGGGATACACTTGGAAAATGCGTTTGCGTAGTAATTTTATTGCTGCACTGGTATAATCCGGCGGCGTGGCTTTTGCTGCATGAATACTGTAAAACGGTGGAAGAACTGTGCGATGAATATGTCGTAAATTCTTTACACGGAAAAGAGGAGGCAGGTGAATATGCAAAACTTCTGGTAAAATTTACGGAGACAAAAAAACAGGAGATCGTAATAGAGAAAAATTATCTTACGGGAGGAGAAAAACAGTTGAAACGAAGAATCGAAAGAATATTTCATGGTACGAAGAAGAAAAAATGTTTTCCGGTTGTGGTGCTGGTTACGGTATTTTTGTGTTCGGCAACTGCGATTGGATATCAGAAGCCAGGGGGATTAGAGAGTAGTGATCAGTTTGCAGGCGTTTCAGATGGTGATTTTTACTGGATGGATAACGAAGGAAAAATCATAGAGGAAGAAAACTATGATTTTTCAATGGGGAATTTTGTTTTTACAGAAAATAATGGAAAAGAAATGACTTTTACGAAAGAGATACAAAATAGCAGGGTTTCTTGTGCCCATACATATGTAACTGGCGAGTATAAGAAACATATAAGAAACTCAACGGGAGGCTGCAAGATTATCATTTATCGTGCCAAAAGGTGTTCGAAATGCGGATCTATACAAATAATTAAAAGACTCAATACATTAGATTACGAAAAATGTAATCATTAATCGAAAAGAAACATATATGCACAGCATTAATGTGTATATTTGTTTTGTAAAAAGTATTACATAAATATAATACAAAAGGAGAGAAAATGAAAAGAAAAATACCAATGAAAATGTTTTTATTGACAATTATTTGTTTGATTATAGTTATAGTTTTTTTGATAGTGCTTCTTTTAAATGGGAACAGGGAAGGTAAAAAAAATTTTATTGTGCCGGATACAGAGTTACTGGAATCTGAAAATATTATTGATCTTGCATATGAAGATGATATTTCGAAGCTTCCATTACAAAACTGTGACGGCGAAAATGTAACGTTTTCAACAGAGAAAAATGAGATTGTATTGTTTCTTTCAGCATCCTGTCAGGCATGCAGAACAATTTTGGAGAGTTATCAGGAATTGGATACGATTTTCAACGGTGAAAATTTAGGAGTGAGTGTAATCTGGTGTGATGGAATTTCAGAAGAACTAATGAAGAAATATAATGTGAAAAAGGAAATAACCTATAAGCTTCAGAAGGGCGTAAGCGTGGCGACTTCTACACCAACGATTTATATCGTGGATAAAGAAGGAAAGATACAGTTTGTGACAGATGAGATTAGCCAGATGCTTACCAAGCTATATGATTTGCAGTATGAGAAAGAAGAAATAATAAGGCAGATGGCGGATAACTATTTAAAGGAAAAATATCAGTCAGGAGAAAAGCCTTTATTAGTTTATTTTGCCATGGATGGATGTTCGGATTGTGAAGCAGCAAATCCAATCATTGAAGGAGAAAAAATACAAGATAAATATCAGGTAGTAACGATTTACCGTGAAAAGGATAAAGGAAAGGAGATTATAGATACTTACAGTCTATTAAAGAGAGTTTATGAAATTACATGGTATCCAAGCTTTGTAATTTTGGATAAGGAAACCAGGATAATAGGAGAGACTCCACTACAGGAGCTGGAGACACTTTTATTATAAATACCGAAGAAAGGAGGACGAACAGATGAAAAAGAAACTGATGGGTGTGTTGTTTGCAGTATCAATTGCCTGCACAGCAGTTCCGGCAACAGGTTTTGCATGTACTGGATGGGTACAGAAAGATACAAATGTCGTATGCAAGACACCATTGTGCAATGGAAAAGACAGGACAAAATACCGTGAAAAATTTTATCAGAGAACCTGTACAACTACAGCCGGTAAAAAATATACGGAAAGCAAGACAACCTATGATGATCTTGGCTGCTGCTACAACAAGAAATAAAAACCTATACTGAGAAAATCTTTGTATGATTTTCGGCATCCTGCCTGCTTGGTGTCAAGGTGGGCAGGATGTAAAAGGAGGAAGAAAATGAAGAAGAAAAAATTAGATATTATACTTCCAGTTGCCTTTATTCTACTTTCACTTTCATGCCATGCATCCGCAGCCGAAGAAGAACGTGAGCCGGATAAACTTCCGGAGATTACAGGCGGGTATACGGTGGAGCGCGTTGCACCGGCAGAAATCGGGGTTGTCAGTCCATCCGGGCTGTGTGTATATGGAGACGAGGTCTATATTTGTGATTATGAGGATGGCAAGATTGTAGTGACGGATCTGGAACTGAATCCGGTGCGGACATTTGGAAAAATTGGAATGGGGGAAGGAGAATTTTCACATCCGACAGATATTACCGTTTATCAGGATGAACTTTATGTACTCGATGCGGGCAGCAGCAGAGCAGAGATTGTAAAGACGGACGGAACGTACACAGGAGAGATCGGACTTACAATGTTGGATCGGCAGGGGTACGGTGATTATTATAGTATTGAGGTGAATGGAGCAGGCAGGATTGCGGTAAGTGCAGATAAATACGATACCAGCGCAGCGAGAGTACGATTGTATACAGGCGACGAAAAGGTGACTCCGAAAGGACAGTTTCGCGGCTGTCTGTTTTTATATGAGGATGTTTTTTATGCTGCGGATATGCTGGAATACTGCAAGGTATCACCAACTTCATCCGTTTATATTACAGGGACAAATTATCTGTATGAGGTAACAGATGAAGAACTGGTGCAAAAAGCAGAACTGCCGTACAAATATGAGCCAACAGATATGTTGGCACTTGGAAAGGAAATTTATGGGGTTTCCGGTTCATTTGGACGCATTGATCGTTTTTCCGAAGATGGAGAGGTGCAGGAAGGAATTGCGCAGCTTCCAACGAGCAGCCTGAAGCTGCGTTTTGCAGCAGAAACTTCCAATCAGTTTTACGTAACGGATCAGGAAAATAATCAGATCTACTATGTTCACAAATGACGGGGGAATATCATGCAAAGCAGCATTTTCTTTCATCTGGAGAATATATGGAAAGATACCCGGGCATTTCGGTATCTGCATGGCGTAATCTTTTTTGTGATGGCGATCGGAATGGCAGTGCCGTTTTGGATGGGAGCGACGGTATGGGATTTGATGTCAGAGGCAGCACTTTCAAAGTATCAGCTGCCGGAACAGTTGATTGTTGCAGAGTACCAGAACCGAATCAGTGAAGCAGAGGCCTCTGATATAGAAGAGCAGCAGAGACAGAAAATGAAAAAAGAAAGCGAACGGATTGGAATTTCAGCCTTCCTGAGCGAAGAGGTACAATGGAAGAAGTGGAATGGAGAACCCTATGTGCAGGGATGCAGCGAAAACTTCTGGAAGCTGAATGGTTATCAGGTTCTGGATGGAGCAGGCCCGGAAAAAGAGTGGTCGGGAAAAGGGGAACCTTGCTATGTATGTGATAACTGTGATCTGCTCTATCGAAATGGAATCTGTCCAGGAGATGAGATTCAGATCGCAGGCAAATCCTTTACGGTGGCAGGCATTTTGAAGGCTCCGAAGTTGTATGGAAGCATTGCCATTTCCTATAAAGCACTGGCGGCGCTGGCAGACGGAAAAGAGGCACAATTTCAGGGACTTTATCGTTTTTTTGAGCCGACGGCACCGGAGGCAGTCAACGGCGTACTACTGGAAATGGATTCTGTAATCGGAGTGCTGACTGGCACAGAACAGGAGGCAGTATATCTGCAATCAGTAGAGCGCATTGCAAAAGAGCGGCTGACGACCGGAATTGCGATGCTGATTTTTACGATGATCAGTTTGGTTTCAGTAAATGGAGGCATGCTGATGCAGGAGCAAAAGCAACTGGCAGTGCGTCAGGCAATAGGAGCGAAGGAAAAAGAGCTTTTCTGGGAATATGCACTTCGCATGGAAGCGCTGTATCTCCTGGCCTGTGCAGTAAATGTGCCGCTTTATCCGATACTTTTTGGAAGTATGCATGGAATGAGCAGAGAACTGCCGCTTCCGGTGGTTGGAATTGTGGGGATTGCCGGGAGCGCAGTCTGGCTGTTTGTTACGGGCATACTGTGGGAGCGGATGATTGGAAAGCAGGCACTGATTCCGATTCTGAAGGGAGACGTATGAAATATTTTGCGGAACGCATTTTTCATCAGCTTTTTTATTATAGAAAACAGTATCTGGTGATCTGGCTGGAACTGCTGCTTGGAGTGATACTTCTGAATCTTTGTGTCAATCGTCTTCTGACAAGCCGGGCACTTGTAGAAAAGGCGGAAGAGGCGATGGGAGCAGAAGAGCCGATGCTGCGCTATCATTGGACGGGAGATTCATGGGAGGAAGCATATGTGCCGGTGAGCTATGCACAGTACAGGGAGCTGGAGAGAAGCTTTTCCGGAAAGCTGGAAATTTCCTTTGCGGCGTGGGTATATGATAATGCCTTTTTCGGTGAGAACTGGGAAGAAACGGCGCAGTGGACACTGGTTTTTCTGAATGATCGTCTGTATGAGGAAATGTTCGGAGAGAAGCGTCAAAAAAATACGGTCTATGCAGGGGAAGAGGCGGAGAAAGAGATACAACGTGCACAGGATGGAGTAAAAAACGGTGAGGTTGGAAACTGGAAATTTAAGGCGGACTGGAAAACAGGCACAATACAGCTTGGAACTTTCAGAGGGAGCCTTCAAAGACTGACAGACGAGAACAGAGGGAAGGAGCTGGAAACAACTATGCTGGATGTATACAGCGATGAAACTTCGCATGTCTGGCTGAAGAATTGTGTGATTTTTCCGATTGAGTGGATGAGCGGGCTGGACCTGAGTCAGGAAAATACCAATTGTCAGTGCACACTGAAAGTGGGAGGCGCTGATCAGAAGCAAATGAAAAATGGAGCAGAAGAGGTACTGCTGAAACTGCAGGCGCAAAACAGTAATTTCTCTTACGAAATGGTGGATCACTATGCAGAGCTTGAATCACAGAAAGAAGAGCTGGACTGGACTGCGTTTTACTGGCTCCGTATTTCGTTTTCGGCGCTGCTGCTTGTTGGCGGCAGTCTGATCGGCCTTTTGCTGGTGCTGCTTCATCAGAGAAGGAGAGTAAAGGCAATCGCATACGCGATGGGAACGACGGAAAAATATCTGATGGCAGAGACGGCGGCGGAACTTGGAACACTGTTTGGACTTGCGTTGGTGCCAGGTCTGCTGGCAGCGTGGTGCATCAATATAAACGAAATGCTTCCGCTCACACCGCTTCAGTATTTTTCAGTGAGCAATGTAATTACGTCCGGTGTGATAATTGGAATCTTTGCTGCGGTATGTGTTATTTCCGGAAGATGGGAAGGAAAACTATCATACGTACAGATACTAAAGGGAGAGTAATGTGTGCTTCAGGCATGTTCTGGAAAAGGAAGAGTTGCAGAGGAAAAAAACATGGAAAGAGAGAATACGCGGCAGGGAATACAGGTAAAGAACCTGCATAAATCGTTTCAGACAGGTTCTGAGAGGACGCAGGTACTGCGCGGAGTGGATTTTACACTGGCACCGGGGGAGTTCTGCGCAGTGATGGGACGCTCCGGATGTGGGAAAAGTACATTGATGAATATTTTATGTGGCTTAGAGAGAGCAGATGACGGTATGGTTTTTGTTGACGGTCTTCGGATTGATACACTGGATGCAAGAGCGCTGGCCAGATACAGGAGGGAAAAGATTGGAATTGTGTTTCAGGGATTTTATCTGGATGAGACACGTAATCTGATCGATAATGTTGCGATGCCCTGTGGGTATGCAGGTGTGCCGGCAAAGGAGCGGAACAAGCGTGCGGAAACGCTGCTGAAAGAGTTTGGCTTGTTCAGCGAGCGTAAAAAAAGACCGTCACAGATATCTGGTGGACAGCAGCAGCGTGCGGCGATTGCGAGGGCACTTGTGAATCATCCACGCTATCTTTTTGCAGATGAACCAACCGGAAATCTTGATGAAGAGAATACGAGGCGCGTAATGGAGCTGTTTCAGGAACTGAACCAAAAAGGAATCGGCATTTTGATGGTGACGCATGATGCAGCTGTTGCGGAGTGTGCACAGCGAATCGTGAAGATGGAGCAGGGAATTTTGGTTTCGCAGTCTGTATAACCGAGTAGCGAAGCGGATTGCGAATATCCGCTTTGACCAGAAAAGCACCGCTCATCCGGAAGGATGAAGCGGTGCTTCTTTTATGCAGTCATCAGATATTCCCTGCAGTCTGCAAAAGCAGCCTGCCGTTCATAATCGATCCTGCGTATGGTTTGGTTTGAATTAAGCCTGCGGACCTGCAGCAACCAGAGCCTTACCAGCTGCGTTGCCTTCGTATTTAGCGAAGTTCTTAACGAATCTGGAAGCAAGATCCTGTGCCTTTGTCTCCCACTCGGAAGCATCAGCGTAGGTATCACGCGGGTCAAGGATTGCCGGATCAACACCCGGAAGCTCGGTCGGAACTTCGAAGTTGAAGTGCGGGATTGTCTTGGTCGGTGCATTGTTGATTGCTCCGCTTAAGATAGCGTCGATGATTCCACGTGTATCCTTGATGGAGATACGCTTGCCGGTTCCGTTCCAGCCAGTGTTTACAAGGTAAGCCTTAGCGCCGCTCTTTTCCATCTTCTTAACAAGCTCTTCTGCATACTTGGTCGGATGCAGCTCCAGGAATGCCTGGCCGAAGCAAGCGGAGAAGGTCGGTGTCGGCTCTGTGATTCCGCGCTCTGTACCAGCAAGCTTTGCTGTGAATCCAGACAGGAAGTAGTACTGTGTCTGATCCTTTGTCAGGATAGATACCGGCGGAAGTACTCCGAATGCGTCTGCAGACAGGAAGATTACGTTCTTAGCTGCCGGTGCAGAAGATACCGGGCGTACGATGTTCTGAATGTGGTTGATCGGGTAAGATACACGAGTATTCTCGGTTACGCTCTTGTCAGCGAAATCGATCTTGCCTTCTGCATCCAGAGTAACGTTCTCAAGAAGAGCATTTCTCTTGATTGCGTTGTAGATATCCGGCTCAGAATCTTTGTCCAGGTTGATAACCTTTGCGTAGCAGCCTCCCTCGAAGTTGAATACGCCGTTGTCATCCCAGCCGTGCTCGTCATCACCGATCAGGAGACGCTTCGGATCTGTGGAAAGAGTAGTCTTACCTGTTCCGGAAAGTCCGAAGAAGATTGCGGTGTTCTCACCGTTCATATCTGTGTTTGCAGAGCAGTGCATGGAAGCGATGCCCTTCAGCGGCAGATAGTAGT
>ERZ894186.955-NODE-955-length-9878-cov-7.770844_pt1 | contig 9878 bp, 10 predicted proteins | sample MGYA00380280_ERZ894186 | MGnify/ENA primary metagenome ERZ894186 (study PRJEB32331, sample SAMN06328449) | human gut metagenome | biome: human gut microbiome; feature: stool | host: Homo sapiens | collected 2013-02-13 ... | reverse complement strand
GTGTATGATTTGGCCGTATCTTTGAAGGCGTTGACTGATGCGCGGAATTTTCTTACAAAGTTTGAAGCTGCGCAAGCTTATTATGCCGACTGTTTTGAGCGGCAGGCTCGGGCGGGACGTAAGCATCAGGCAAATGTAAAGACTGCCCGTCTTTACATATCGCATTTTATCCAGGTACTGAATCTGGCAGTGATTCGTTCGGAGGTGCGTACCGTTCATAAGGAGTTCTACGGCTTGGATATGAGAAACAATAATGTTCCGGATTTGCACCGGTATGCTGTTCGATTGTTGCATAAAGGGAACGATTTTCAAGATCCTCGTCCAGCAGGAATGCATACTGCCGGTAAGGAAGATGTACGTGTTCTATGATCACAGGCTGATCATTGGCATAGCGAATACGCTTGATATAGATAACATCATCCCCTTCTTTGAGATCCAGTGTACGGATGTCGTACAAAGATGCTTCCTGGCGGCAGACACACAGGATATGTGTTTGCATTTTGATATTATTTTCACGGCAGGTGCTGGTAAATCCCTGAAACTTAATCAGATTATTCTGGATTTTCTGGTTTTCAACAAATGTTCCCTTTCCGTGTTTCCGGATGAGAATTCCTTCGTCTACGAGATCGGTGATGGCATTTCGGACAGTAACGCGACTTACCTTATACATCTCGCAGTATTTATTTTCACTGGGGAGCATTTGTCCTGTTTGGTATTCGCCAGATGCAATTTTTTCTTTGATGTCATTCTCAATCTGCTGATAGAGTGGAATGGCACTGTCGTGTTTTAACATGGTATTACAACTCCTTATTTATTTACGATATATGATATGTTAGTGATATTGTACCATCATGTTTTATTAAGTGCAAGTGCTAAAAAAACAATTTTTGGCAAGTTGCATAAAAAAACAACATAAAAATCTGCCAAAATATAAAAAATGTAAGAAAGGGATTGACCAATATGATAAGACGTGTTAATATAACATCACAGAACATGATAATACATGATCGGGCGGAAAAGAAATACAGTTAAAGTTTAAGGAGGAAGAAAGATGCAAAGAAAATGGAAAAAAGCAGTAGCTGCTCTTACGGTAGCGGCTCTTGGAATGACAACATTTGCAGGTTGTGGTGGAAGTACAGCTTCAGATGGAAGTCAGGCAGCGGACACATCGGCAGCAGACGGACAGGTAACGATTAAGTTTGTGCATAAGTTCCCGGAAGACAAACGAATGCAGTACTTCAACGATATCGTTGCAGAGTTTGAAGAAAAGAATCCGAATATTAAGGTAGAAATGACATCCTACGGTGATGAGGAAATCAAAGATAAGACACGAGTTCTCCTTGGCAGTGCAGATGCACCGGATATTTTCTTTACATGGAGTGGAGAGAGAATTACCCAGTATGTGGACTCCGGAAATGCCATGGATATCAGCAAGTATCTGGAAGATGACAGTGCATGGAAAGACAGCTTTAACCAGACAATGCTGGAGACCTGCAATAAGAATGGTTCTTACTGGGCAATCCCATGGGATTATTCTTCAAAAGAGATTGTTTACAATAAGCAGGTATTTGCGAATGCAGGGGTCACAGAGACACCGAAGACATGGGATGAATTTCTGGATGTCTGCGAAAAGATTAAAGCCAGTGGTGTAACACCGATCGCACTGGGTAATCAGTATTCCTGGGTTGTCTGCCACTATATTACAACGTTAAATGGAAAACTGGTTCCGCAGGATACAATTCAGAGCAACTACAGTCTTGAAAATACAGATTTTACAGATGCCGGATATGCGAAAGCCCTGGATATGATGAAAGAGCTTCTGGATAAGGGATATGTAAATACAGATGTAAACTCCTGTACATGGGAGATGTCAGAGTCGATGGTGCAGGAAGGCACTGCAGGCATGGTGTACGAAGAGGTACAGAACCTGAAAGCATATGATGACAAGCTGGGCGATGACTGGGGATATTTTGATTTCCCGGAGATCGAAGGAGAAGCAGGAGCCAGTGGATATATCACAGGTGGTCCGGATGTATTCATGGTCAATGCAGCATCCAAACATCCTGATGAGGCAATTACATTCCTGAAATGGCTGACAAGCGATGAAGTACAGGCAAAGATGGTATATGAACTTGGTTTCCTTCCGTGTACAAATGTACAGCTTGATGCTGATAAGTGCATGCCGGAAACTCTTGAGATCATTAATAAGAATATGGATGCACCTGGTATTTCAGAATGGCTTGACTGTTCTCTGAACCAGACCGTAGCAGATACATATCTGATCGGCTGCCAGACTATTTTCGAAGATGAAAACGGTGAATCTATTATGAAAGAAGTATCAGAAACTGCAAAAGAAGTTGCTGCAGATCAGTAATAAGAATGGCGATCCGGTATTCTGCTGCGGCGGGATACCGGATATTTGCCGGAAAGGTTTGACATATGACGACATTATATAAAAATAAAAAAATGCTTTGCATTTTTCTGCTTCCGGCAGTATTGCTTGTGGCATTGCTGATATTTTTACCTGTAATACTGAATGTGTATTACAGCATGTTTAAATGGACCGCATATTCCAAATCCATGGAATTTGTCGGATTAAAATATTTTCAGAAACTATTTGCAGATGAGAAAGTCTGGCATGCTTTGCTGAATAATGCGAAATATGCCGTTATATCTATTGTTTTCCAGGTTGGTCTGGCACTGATCATAGCACATCTCCTCAATAATTTTGCAAATAGGAGATTCGCATCTATGACACGTGTTATTATCTTTATCCCGGCGGTTGTCTCTCTGACGGCCATTGGTCTGTTATGGGTTATCGCATACAATCCATCTATTGGTTTTGTAAATCCGGTGCTGGAAAAGATTGGACTGGGTGCAATTGCACATGACTGGTTAGGCGACAGTAAGACGGCAATGTGGTCGGTTATCATGGTTTTGCAGTGGCAGTATATCGGTGAGATGGTCATGCTGTATACGGTAGGTCTGCAGAGCGTACCCCGCGAAATATATGAAGCAGCTTCTATCGATGGCGCCAATGGTTTCCAGACTTTTTTCCAGATTACGATCCCGATGATCAAATCTACAATCCTGATGAACACAACGATTACGATTATCGGCGCATTTATGGTATTTGATGAAGTGTATGTTATGACCAGTGGAGGTCCCGGCAATGCAACAGAAGTCCTGGCAACATTAATGTATAAGACTGGATTCAGAAAAGATAATATGGGATATGCCAGTGCCATCGGAGTACTGCTGTTTGTGATTACGTTTATCTTTTCGTTTATCCAGATGCGAATGTATAACGTAAAAGAAACGATGAAGGGGGAATCCTAAGATGAGCAAAAGAACGAAAGTATTAAGAGGGATCGTTCATATCCTTATGGCTCTGTATATTGTGGTCGTTTTATTTCCCCTTTTGTGGATGGTTCTGAGTGGATTTAAGTCAGATGCAGATATTTTTTCATCTCCGTGGAGTCTGCCGGAGAGCTGGAAAATTTCAAATTATATCTATGTATGGACGACCTATATACAGAAGTCAGTACTCAACAGTTTGTTCTTTACAGTTGTAGGTACATTCTTTGTAGTATTGATCTCAGGCATGGCGGCTTATGCAATTATCAGATTCAGGTTTAAACATAAATATCTTGTTTTTATGTTTGTATTATCAGGCATGATGCTTGCACCGCAGTGTTCATTGATCCCCATTTATAAGATGCTCTCTACGATTGGCCTGTACAATACAAGGATCGGTATGTTGATTCCTTATATTGCATACAGAGTACCATTCTCATTCTTCCTGATGTGGTCCTTTATGATCAACCTTCCGGTGGAAGTAGAGGAAGCGGCTATCATTGATGGGTGTTCGATCCGTCAGGTATTTTTTAACATTGTATTGAAAATGAGTAAGCCGGTAATTGCAACAACAGCTGTTATGAGTGCCAGGTATATCTGGAATGATTTTGCCTTTGCCCTTGTATTTTCTGAAGGCCGCGAGCTGCAAACTGTGCCGCTGGCAATTTTTGCCATTCGTTCAACCAGTCAGACACAGTGGGGCGTTCTGATCGCAGGTCTGACGTTAGCAGCACTGCCAATGGTAGTTGTATATATTTGTCTGCAACAGTACTTTGTAGATGGTATGAATTCCGGTGCTGTCAAAGGATAAAACAAGAAAAATAATAATACATCAAAATACATGTTGACACATGCATTAATACATGATAATATGAGTTTACAAGAAAACAAGGAAAACAATCATGAGAAATAAAACAGGAGGACGAAAAAACGATGATTGATTTTGATGAGAAAAAAATTATTGAAAAAGCCGACAAGCTGTATGCACTGCGTGGTGAACTTGAAGCGGTTGCTGATAAAGTCTGCGAAGCGGGATTTGACAATATTCTGTTTACTTCCGCAGGTGGATCTCTGGCAGCACTTGAACCATTTGCCTATATGATGAAGAGTATGTCAAAGATTCCGGTATTCACAGAAATCCCGGCAGAGTTGATGGTAACCGGAAATGCCATGGTGACAGATAAAACGGTAGCAATCCTGACGTCAAAATCCGGTGATACGAAGGAAACAGTTGCTGTAGCAAAATGGCTGGCAGAGAGAAATGTAACAACTATTTCTTTCTGCGGTGAAGAAAATTCTCCGTTAAAAGAAGCAACTACCTATTCTGTATGTTATGGAGAAGGCGATCCACATGATCTTCTGGCTATCTTCGTTGTAGGTAAGATTATGTATAACCGTGGCGAATTTGCAGATTATCCGCAGTTTGCTGATGAGTTGAAAAACCTTGGTAATCTTCTGGTATCTGTACAGAAGGCTGCTGATGAAAAAGGAAAAGCATATGCAGCGATGTTTGCAGATAAAGATAAAGAGTATCAGATCTGGACTGGTTCCGGTATGACCTGGGGACATACATATTCCATGGCCATGTGTGTACTCGAAGAGTGCCAGTGGCTCCGTACAAAATCTGTAAATTCAGCAGAATTTTTCCACGGCACGATTGAAATGGTGGAAAAAGGTGTTCTGGTATGTGTCGGCATGGGTGAGGGTCCGACAAGACCGTTGGATGAGAGAGTTATCCGCTTTGTGCAGAAACATACGGATCAGCTGTTTGTCTTCGATACTAAGGATTACGAGTTCCCGGGTATCAGCGATAAATTCCGCTGGCTGCTTTCACCAGTTATGCTGTGGGCTATCTATGAGAGAGCTTATACAAACCTTGCAGATGTTCGTAAGCACACATTGGATATCCGCCGTTATTACAGGAGACTGGAATATTAATATAATAGTATCTAAATAAAAATTACAATATGAAATTTAATTCAGGAGGAAAATATAATGTTTAACTTTAATGTGCCTCGTTACGAGAAAGTAGTTACCGATGCAATCAATTTAAGACCGCAGATTGAAGCCGCAGTAGACAAGATCTGTAAAGAAGGATATTCCAATATATTCTTTATCGGCTGTGGCGGTACATATGCACATTCCCTGCCGATGAAATACTGGATGGACGGTTCTTCTTCGATTGATACGGTCAGCGTGATCGCAGCAGAATTTATGGCTGCTCCGCCGAAGAAATTTACAAAAGATTCTGTCTGCGTATTCTCTACAAGAAGCGGTAATACGAAAGAAATCGTAGCAGCTGCAAAGTTCTGTAAAGAGGCCGGCGCAAGAACCATCGTGTATGTATCCAATGACAATACACCGGTTTGTGAATATGCAGATTATAAACTGTTCAGTTTTGCAGAAGATGACTGTCTGTGTGAGGCAATTTATACCTATATGATCACCATGATCGCACGGTTTATGAAGAATGCAGGGGAGTTCCCGAAATATGATCAGTTCATGGATGAGTACGCAAAGATCGTTCCGTATCTGCTGAAAGCGAAAGAGCAGTATGAAGACCGTTGTGCCAAGATGGCAGCAGAACATAAAGATACAGATTATCATATGGTTATCGGTTCCGGTATGCTCTGGGGCGAAGCTTACGACTATGCGATGTGTATTCTGGAAGAGATGCAGTGGATCAAAACAAAATCCATCCATGCCGCAGAGTTTTTCCATGGCACGATCGAGCTGCTGGAAGAGGGCATGAGTCTGATTCTCTTCTATGGAGAGGATGAAACCAGACCGCTGATGGATCGTGTAGATACATTTTCTGAGAAGATTATCAAAGAAAAATTCGGAACAAATATCTGTGTCAATAAATTTGATACAAAAGAGGTTGAACTTCCATTTACAGATCCGGAATTCCGTAAGATTGTTTCTCCGATGGTTATGTATGCGATCACTGAACGTCTCAGCTGCCATCTTGAGAAAGAAAGAAATCATCCGTTGACAACCAGAAGATATTACCGTCAGATGGAATATTAAATTATGTATCTGTGGCTGCAGCCCGAAAGGCTGCAGCCTTTTTACGAAGGAGGAAAAAGATGCAGGCAGTCATATTTGATATGGATGGCGTTATTTTTGATTCAGAAGCAAAAGGGATTGAGTGCTGGAAAGAGGTTGCACGCAGATATGGTATCCAGAATATTGAAAATACCTGTTATCGTTGTCTGGGAGTAAATGAAAAGGCAGTTGTGCAGATTTTTAAGGCGACTTATGGTGAAACGTTTGATTTTGAATTTTATTCTGAAAAAGAAAGAGAGATTTTTCTAAGCCGGTATGCAGGTGCGAAGCTGCCACAGAAACAGGGGATTAAAGAGCTATTGCAGTGGTTAAAAGACAATGGAATAAAAACAGCAGTGGCATCCTCAACAAATCGTGAGACTGTAAAACAGGAGCTGGCAGATGGAGGCCTTTTGGATTATTTTAGTGTCGTTATTGGCGGAGATATGATTGAACGGAGTAAACCTGCACCTGATATTTTTATGGAAGCCTGCAGACAGTTGAATGTATTGCCTGAAGATTCTTTTATTATTGAGGATTCCTATAATGGTATACGTGCAGCACATGCCGCAGGTGCCAAAGCAATTATGGTACCTGATCTTTTACAGCCAATAGAGGAGATACGGGAATTGGTGTATAGTGTGCAGGATTCGCTGGTGCATGTGAGAAAAATGCTTGAACAGGAAATAAACTTTTGATATTCTGATGTTGTATCATAATACTTGACACTTCTACTTCACAGATTTATAAAAAAGAAGTGAAAATAGAGGTTGTAAAATGGCACAGAAAAAGGTTTATGATGAAGAATTCAAAATTCAGGCGGTGAAGCTAGGAAGAGAGATCGGATTCAGCAAAGCGGCAATAGAACTGGGTGTCAACGTAGATACGCTGTATGGATGGAATAAACGAGCAAAAGATGCCCGGCTGGACTTAGGACCAGGCACACAGACCCCAGATACAGCTATGAGTCTTACGGAGGAGGTGCAGAAACTCAGACAACAGACCCGAGAACAGGCAAAGGAAATTGCCCGATTAAAAGAGGAAAATGAGTTTTTAGCGGAGGTAAGCGCTTTTTTCGCAGCAAGCCGTCGGAAGTCAGCAAAAACCTGAGAATGCAGTTTATTGATAGAAAGACGGATGGCGGCATGATTAAGGGAAAAATCGCGTTTTATTGTGATGTGCTTGATGTGACAAGACAGGGATTTTACTGGTATCTGAAGCATCGGGATGACCCATGGAAATATGAGGACATTGCGGAAAAAATGCGTGTCATCGTGGAGGAGGATGAATGTAATGATACTTATGAACGCTGTCGGATGAACCAGGCGTTAAAGCTGAAATACCCGAATGAAGATGTCCCAAGCGAAAGAACTGTCTACCGAATCATGGAAAGAATCGGGCTTAGCCATAGACCAAACCGTAAACCCCATGGCATTACAAAGGCCGATCGCAACGCAAGAAAGTCGGAGAATCTTTTGAACCGGGATTTCAGGGCGGGGAGCCCACTAAAAAAATGTGTGACAGATATCACCGAGATTCCAGCAAAGAATGGGAAACTCTTTGTTTCCGCGATCTTCAATTGTTACGACCTTGATGTGCTTGGCCTGTCCATGTCAGACAACATGAAAACAGAGCTGTGCACATCTACAATAGAGAATATGGTAAAATCCAATCCATCGGTCTGTGGGATGATCCTACACAGTGACCGGGGAAGCCAGTACACAAGCGCATCCTATCGGGCAGAGTTAAGCCGTCATGGAATCATACAGAGTATGAACAGTGATGGGGGCAGATGCCATGATAATGCACGCTGTGAGGCTATGTGGGCAAGAATGAAAGAAGAACTTCTGTATGGTAGATATGACACGAAGCAAATGACAATAGAGGAACTGAAAACGCTGATATGGAGATATTTCATCATCTATTGGAACAATCGGAGGATTTGTTCGGCCAATGGTGGTCTGCCTCCAATGATCAAGAGGAAAAAATACTATGAGTCATTGGGACAGGTGGCTTAAAAGTTTCGTGAAGAAAAAGTGTAAAGGACTATTGACAATATCATTGGTTTATAATTTTTATCCATGATGTTTTCCTCCAAAATTAGATTTACTGTTTTACAGAAGCTGACCGCTGGGATGTGACTTTCCAAGGACGAATCAGAACCACCGGCTTAGCCGGTGGTTTGTTCTAGCCCTATAAGGGCTTGTTACCGGCACTGAGTCTAAAGACCCACCGAATGGTTCGCCAGCCGCAACATCACTTCTCTACTGAGCCCCTTGGGCTCTTCTATTTGTTTTGCTTTACCGGCTCACCCGTAAACGGGTCAACATACTCTTTTAGCGTCATTTGATCATATTCCAAATCTTCTTTTAGCTGATTTTGAATATACTCTTGTATCTTCTTTGCATTTTTCCCTACCGTATCTACATAGTATCCTCTTGCCCAGAAATGCCTGCTTCCATATTTGTACTTGAGATTGGCATGTCTGTCGAATATCATCAGACTACTCTTCCCTTTTAAGTATCCCATAAAATTTGCAATACTAATTTTAGGTGGAATAGCTACACTTAAATGTATATGATCCACGCAAACTGCTCCTACTATATTATCCACATCTTTGTATTTACATAACGTGCTTATTATTTCTCTCACATCATTTCTCACTCTTCCATACAAACTTTCCTTTCTGTATTTCGGAATAAATACAATGTGATATTGGCATTTCCATTTTGTGTGTGATAAACTTTTATTGTCCATATGGACCACCTCCTGTGATTAAGTTTGGCTTACGACACCATTCTTAATATATCACAGGAGGTTTTTTATTGATATCCTCACCGCTTTCAGCTATTCCATTCTCCCCAGCATAGCTGGGGGATTAGACTTTTCATTTACATCCCTTTTCCCAATACTAAGTTTACATAGAATACTTATTTGGATTTAATAACCTTATTTTCTGAATCACAAAATCAATCATCTCTTCTTTAATGTCATACATTAATTTGACTCCATTCCCCTCAAATTCCTGGTTATTAATCCGCTTTTCTATACTTTGATACATGGTACGAAAATACTCTGTCGCAATATTAAATTTGCTCATTCCTAAATTTACAGCTTCTTTCATCTGTTCTTCTGGAATATCAGAACATCCATGTAGTACCAAAGGAATATTTACCTTTTTTCGTATAGCATAAATTCTTTCTAAATCTAAATTCGGTGTTTTCACATACGGACCATGAGCATTTCCAACAGCAATAGCAAGTGAATCACAACCCGTCTGTTCCACAAATCTTACTGCATCTTCTACTTTAGTATAATAGTTCGTATTATCAATTGCGTCAATGCTATCTCCATTTCCAACATGCCCTAGCTCTGCTTCAACGTCAACTCCAAACACCTTAGCCACACGCACCACATTTTTAGTTAGTTCTACATTTTCTTGGAAAGATTTCGTTGAACCATCTATCATAACT
>ERZ894186.952-NODE-952-length-9896-cov-16.405955_pt1 | contig 9896 bp, 10 predicted proteins | sample MGYA00380280_ERZ894186 | MGnify/ENA primary metagenome ERZ894186 (study PRJEB32331, sample SAMN06328449) | human gut metagenome | biome: human gut microbiome; feature: stool | host: Homo sapiens | collected 2013-02-13 ... | reverse complement strand
GTGAAAAGCCACCACTACATTATCAGCTTTGACCCAAGGGACGGGACGGACAACGGCTTGACCGTTGACCGGGCGCAGCAGTTGGGCGAGGGATTTTGTAAAACACACTTCCCCGGACACCAAGCCATAGTCTGCACCCATCCGGACGGACACAACCACAGCGGAAATATCCATGTGCATATCGTCATTAACAGTCTGCGGATTGAGGAAGTGCCGCTGTTGCCCTACATGGACAGACCAGCGGACACCCGCGCCGGGTGTAAACACCGCTGCACAGACGCAGCTATGGAATATCTGAAAGCGGAAGTCATGGAGATTTGCCACCGGGAAAACCTCTATCAGATTGACCTACTCAATGGCAGCAAAAACAGAGTGACGGAGCGTGAATACTGGGCGCAGCGGAAAGGGCAAGCCAAGCTGGACAAGCAGGCCGCAGCCCTGCCAGCCGGGGAGCAGCCGCCCAAGCCCACCAAGTTTGAAACGGACAAGGAAAAGTTGCGGCAGACTATCCGAGCCGCCCTGTCCTCTGCCACCAGCTATGACGAGTTTTCCGCTTTGCTTCTGCGGCAAGGCGTGACCGTCAAGGAGAGCCGGGGGCGATTGTCCTACCTTGCGCCGGAACGCACCAAGCCCATCACCGCCCGGAAGCTGGGGGACGATTTTGACCGCGCCGCTGTCCTTGCCCTTTTGGAGCAGAATGCTCACAGAGCCGCCGAAAAAGCCGCAGCCATACCCGAATACCCACGCACTATCCGGGAGCGATTACAGCAGGGAAAAACAGCGAAAACCGCCCCGAAACAGGACGGCATACAGCGCATGGTTGACCGGGAAGCCAAGCGAGCCGAGGGCAAGGGCGTGGGCTATGACCATTGGGCGGCAAAGCACAACCTAAAGCAAATGGCGGCTACCGTTACCGCCTACCAGCAGTACGGCTTTTCTTCCCCGGAGGAACTGGACGAAGCCTGTTCTGCCGCCTATGCCGCCATGCAGGAAAGCCTTACAGAGCTGAAGCAGGTGGAAAAGACGCTGAACGGGAAAAAGGAGCTGCAACGGCAGGTGCTTGCCTATTCCAAGACCCGCCCTGTCCGGGACGGGCTGAAACAGCAGAAAAACGCCAAAGCAAAAGCAGCCTACCGTCAGAAGCACGAAAGCGACTTTATTATAGCAGACGCAGCCGCCCGCTATTTCAAAGAAAACGGCATTTCCAAGCTGCCGGGTTATAAAGCCCTGCAAGCCGAGATTGAAAGCCTTATCCAAGAGAAAAACAGCGGCTACAACGATTACCGGGCAAAACGGGAGGAATACCGCCGCTTACAGACTGTCAAGGGCAATATCGACCAGATTTTACACCGGGAGCGCAAGCCTGTGAAAAGGCAGGAACAGGAGCGATAAAAACCGCCCCAAAATGTACCCGAACCCATACAGAACAAGGGGGCTGCCCCGTACCCTATCCGCAATACCAAAGGATTTTTTAACGGGCTTACAGGGCAGAAAAACCCCGAAAATGATACCGAGATGATACAGAATTACCGCCGATACCGCCACACCAGCGGAAACGGCAGAAAGGAGCGCACCCATGCCAAGAATGAGCAAGAAACGGCGGCTGGAATGGTCTTTTTTCCTGCGGCAAGTGAAAGTCGGGAATTCCACCTGCGACCGTATCACATACAATGACCTCTGCCGGGGCTGTACCCATAGCTGCAAGCAGAGCTTCCGGGCGGTTATCATACTCTGCCCCCACTACTACTCCAAACGCCGGAAAAAGGAGGACAGGGACAATGGCAGATAACCGCAAGTATTACTACCTCAAGCTGAAAGAGAACTTTTTTGACAGCGACTCCATTGTGCTGCTGGAAGATATGAAAGACGGAATTTTATATTCCAATATCCTCTTGAAGCTGTACTTAAAATCGCTGAAAAACGGCGGGAAATTGCAGCTTGACGAGCATATCCCCTACACAGCGCAGATGATAGCGACACTGACCCGCCACCAGATAGGGACGGTTGAGAGGGCTTTAGAGATTTTCCGGCAGTTGGGGCTTGTGGAGCAGCTTGACAGCGGGGCTTTCTATATGACCGACATTGAGTTGATGATAGGACAGTCCTCTACCGAAGCCGAGCGAAAACGGGCTGCAAGGCTGGAAAACAAGGCACTTTTACAGCCCCGGACAAAAGGCGGACATTTGTCCGACATTCGTCCACCAGAGAAAGAGATAGAGATAGAGTTAGAGAAAGAGAGAGAGCGAGAGGAAGGACAGTCCGCGCCCGCCGTGTTCGGAAAGTATCAGAATGTTTTCCTGACGGATTCCGAGCTTGCGGAGCTGAAAGAGGAAATCCCCGAAAAATGGGAGTATTACATTGACCGTCTTTCCGGCTATATCGCGTCCACCGGGAAGAAATACCAGAACCACGCCGCCACCATCCTGCGCTGGGCGGCAGACGATACCGCGAAGGCTGCCCCGAAGCAGGGCATACCGGACTACACCTACAAGGAGGGAGAGAGCTTATGAAAAACGAACTGGAAGCTGTTTTTACGAAACTGACGACGGTCACGCCGGAGCAGGAGGACTACACCGGAGAGGATGGGCTGCTGTACTGCGGCAAGTGCCGCACCCCGAAGGAAGCCTACCACACGGAGGAAACGAGGGCATTAACCGGGCATGACAAGCGCCCGTCGGAGTGCGACTGCCAGCGGGCGAAGCGTTTGGAGCGTGAAGCCGCCGAGCAGCGCAGAAAGCACCTTCAAACCGTGGACGAGTTGAAGCAGAAGGGCTTTACCGACCCGAAAATACGGAAATGGACGTTTGAAAACGACAACGGCAGAAATCCGCAGATGGACAAGGCCCGATTCTATGCGGACAACCTTTCTATATACTTAAGTTGATTATAACTACTATAATTAACTATCCATGATGTGAGGGCTTATTACTTCAATAAACTTTCAACAATCTGTGGATGTGGACGTGGAATAATTGAAGTAGATGTTACTTCTCCACTGATTCCTAATTTTGCAAGACATGCATTAACTGCTGATCTTACAGAGGATACTTCTCCTGTGATTACTAAGTATCCTTTACCGCCTAAACCTCTGGCAATTCTTAAGTCAACGATGCTGACTTTGGAAGCCTTTACTGCTGTATCGGCTGCAATAATTGCTGTTAAAGCGGAAATTGTCTCAATTGCGCCAACTGCCTGGATCTGCTGAGTTGGAGTTACTCCAGCAATGGCTGGGAGAACTTCTTCACGAATATTGTCAAGGATATGTGTGTCGATTAAGTAAATTCCGCTTACGAGTTCAGCTTTGCTCATAGCAGCTTTTACAGGACCTACATGTCCGCCAACAATAATTACATATTTACCAGGACAAATCGGTGTAGACAGTAATAATTCTACATTACCTGCTTTAACCATTTCATCTGCTGTCTGGATACCAACAGGAATGCTTTTAATTTCTACGAATCCAACTGCTTTTCTCACTGTGTAAACACCATCCTTTATTTTTCGATTGAGATACAACCGTCAGCGATTGCTTTGACTGTACCGCTGATACTAGCATGAATACAAGCACCTAATTTACCTTCTGCAGGCTGAGCGATCACATCGCCCTTTGCAACGGTATCACCAACACTTACACACGGAACTGCAGGTGCGCCGATGTGCTGTCCTACAGGAATAGATACGTGATTTATCTCTGTTGTTAATTCTGTCAGAGGAGCTGCAACGTTGTATTTTGTCAGTCCCAGACGAGCGATTAACTTCTTGATAGGGAATCGTTTGTACTCTCTCATTGGATGTACTGATTCTGGCTGGTTATGCAATGTACTCTTAATACCCTGTTTTGCCATGATACCTTTCAGTTCATGATTTACTTTCCAAGGCTGGAGGTTCATGATACATGCATACTGGCAAAGACGGCATTCTGAACATAAGAATGCGATCATTGGTGTATCAGAACCATCGCATAAGCTTCCGTAGCTTGCAAATCTGATAGTCTTGTTTGGTTCAATTCTATGTCCGATCAGATGACGAGGACATACTTCTGAACACATACTACAGTGACAACATGCAGCTTTTGCCATATGAAGCATCTTAGGTATTGGAAGTTTTACATCCTGAATCAATGGATGGTCTTCCGGTAACACGATTAAGCCTTTTGTTGTTTTTGTAATCTTAGAATCTAACGCAACATGTTTACCCATCATAGGACCGCCGTTAATTACGACATATGGTCCGTTTACGGTAACTCCTCCAGCGAGGTCTAATGCTTCTTTTACTGTCATACCAAGTGGTAATTTTAAAGTAATGTGGTTCTTTACTTCACCAGCAAATGTTACATAAGAATCTGTAACTGGTTTGTCTTCAAAGTAAGCATTGTAAATATTAAGCATGGTCTCTACATTGGAAACGATAACGCCACACTGTAGAGGAATTCCACCTTCTGGTACAATTCTTCCCGTAACTTCGTATACTGTAATCTGTTCATCACCAGCCGGATAGAAGTTTGGAAGGAGATGAAGGCTAATGCCTTCATACTCTCCCAAGAGCTGGTTAAAGCTGTTAATTGCTGCTTCATAGTGACCTTTTAAGGCAATTACACCCTTGTCTGCACCTACTGCTTCCATGCAGAGCTTTAATGCATCAAGAATTTTCTTTGTCTCAACGGCCATAAGCTGCTGATCGACTCTTAATAAAGGTTCGCACTCAGCACCATTAATGATGACATATTCAGCCTTAGCATTCATTTTTACATGAGTAGGAAAACCTGCACCACCGGCACCAACGATACCGGATTTTGCAATGATATCAATAAGGTTTTTTTCCATTTAACTCACCTCTTAATTATTTCATTCTGATATGGAGACCGTCCTGTAATACACATCTTCTCTTACGGCAGAATGATTTAGCAGATGTTAAACCTTCACCTGTAGGTCCGGCAATTGTGAATGTTGTATATCCCATTCCGCCAACACCGATACCTGCATAAGATGGGCCATTCTTTACGAAAATAGTTGTTTCGATTTCTTTTGCCATCTTTGTAAGTTTATCTACATTCTTAGAATGCATCATAGCTGTATGTCTGTTACCATGTTCTACTTCTACAGCGAAGTCGATAGCTTCGTCTACGTTAGGAACACGAACGATAGGAAGGATAGGCATCATTAACTCGATCTGTACGAATGGATGATCCTTAGGAGCTTCCATGATGATACATTTAACTTCTGGTCCAACCTTGATTCCAACTTTGTCAAGGATGTACTGTGCGCTCTTACCTACGAAGTTAACAGCTGGTTTCTTTCTGTCTTTTGTTACGAGATCAACCATCTTTTCGATGATTTCAGGATCTTTTACTTCGTATGCGCCATTGTTCTTCATGTTGAAGATTAAGTAGTCAGCGATCTGATCTACAGCGATAACTTCTTTCTCTGCGATACATGGAAGGTTGTTATCGAAAGAACATCCGTTAACGATATCCTTAGCTGCTTTTTCGATATCAGCTGTCTCATCTACTACTACTGGAGGGTTACCAGCACCAGCTCCGATAGCTTTCTTACCTGTTGACATAACTGCTTTAACGATTCCAGGACCACCTGTAGCAACAAGCATACGAACCTTTGGATGGTTCATCATGATATTTGTGTTTTCGATAGATGGTTCTTTAACAGTTACGATTAAGTTTCTAGGAGCGCCCAGCTCTTCTAATTTAGCGTTCAGTTTTTTGATTAACCAGATGGAAACGCCTTTTGAACGTGGATGTGGGCTGAATACTACAGTGTTTCCACCAGCAAGCATTGCGATGGAGTTACAGATAACTGTTTCTGTAGGGTTTGTTGTAGGAGCGATAGCACCAATTACACCGAATGGACAGTACTCAACTAATGTAAGTCCGTCATCACCTGATAAAGCTTCTGTTGTTAAATCTTCAACACCTGGAGATTTAACTGCTGCTAAACGGTTTTTGATTACTTTATATTCATAAGCACCCATTCCGCTTTCTTCTACAGCGAGTTTACTCATGTACTCAAGATTTTCTTTTGTACAAACAACTTCTCTGATACCTTCAACGTATCTCTGTCTGTCAGCCATGGAATGGTTCATATATTCTTTCTGAGCTTTTGCGGAAGCTTCAATTGCCTCGTCCATAGTATCAAAGATACCATATCCATATTCGCTTTCGCTTGAGCCAGTCTCAACATCGTTTAATACTTTTTTAACGACTTTTTCAATTAATTCAACATCGATATTCATTATGCTTTTCCTCCTTGCATTTTTTCTAATGCGTATGTCGCTACTGCCATATCCTCTTCAGCGGTTCCACCACTTACTCCGATGGCTCCAATTACTTTGCCATCTTTCTTAATTGGATATCCGCCTCCAAAACAAATAATTCTGCCATCACCAGAATTATGAAGACTCCACAGGCTCTCACCTGGTTTTGTCACATCAGCAAGATCACATGTCGGACACTTTAAAGCACAGGCAGTGTATGCTTTATCCTGAGACACCTTTGTACTGATCAAAAGGGTTCCTTCCATGCGCTGGAAGTACAGTAAGTTGCCACCTTCATCTACTGCGGAAAATGCAACAGGAACACCAATCTCTTTTGCCTTTTCTTCTATGAATCCAGCCATCTTTTTCAAGGTTTCAATTGACATATCCATGCTGTCTTCTTCCTTTCCCATAGCTCCTAAGGTTTTCACTACCTGTCGTACTGTGTCTTTTAATTCTTCGATCTCCTGATTTTTTGCTCTTGCCTCTTCGAGACGAGCCATTGCAAAGCACGCATCTGATAAGCGATTGATATATTTGCGTAACTCCTCACGAACAGGAACCTGCTTTGCGAGTGCTGTAATTATTCTCTCTGCACGTCTTACAACAGTTCTTGCAACGTGTAAGGCTGCGGAGGAAGGATTAACTCCAGGTACTACGAATTCTCGCATCAGCCCGTTCACTTCGGTGGATTTGTCAATGATATTTTCGAGGTATTTGATATCAGCTTCCCCGATCTTATCTTTAAGCATTTCCATTCCTCTTGCATCACTGGCTAATTCAGCACCTGCCTGGAACATCCTCTTCTGAATATGATTAATATATTCTTTTATTTCCGGTGAGTCAGTCAGGGTATAGGCAACTCCCAGAGAAGAGATTGCTTCATCGACAGTTCCGTAAGCATCAACGTTTAAACTGTCTTTGTCAACTCTGGAACCACCATAGAGACCCGTCGTTCCTTTATCACCTGTCTTTGTATAAATATTGGACATTATATTCACACCCTTAACACTGTGATATCTCTACGGTATCGACAATGCCGATAATCGCAGCATCTACTGGCAGGTCAGTCTTTTTACCATTTGACATACGTGCGGAACTTCCGCCTACGACAATTACGGTTTCTCCATCGCCGGCTCCAACAGTATCAACAGCAATTTCTGTCTGTTTCTTTGCTGTAAGATCCTGATTAATCTTCTCAACAATAAGAAACTTACTGCCGGTCAGGCTTGGAGTCTTAATAGTCGAAACTACTGTACCAATCACTTTACCTAAATACATGTCTTCACCTACTTACTCTTTTACAATCGTAATTCCGCGATTTAAAGCTTCATCTTTTGCAAGACCGGTAACTAATGCATCCTGTCTTACAACGATTGTCTTAAATCTCGCATTCTTTGCTATATCGACTCTGCCGATTACTTTTTTGTCTAACTTTACACTGCTCGGTGTTTCCACTTTTTTGACTGGCTGGCTTACTGACTGTACTGCTGGCTCCATCTTTGTGGAAACAATTCTGTCTTTCTTCGGTGCCGGCTTACTGTTATCCAGTGCCGGGAGAGACACCTTTGCAGAGAAAACTTCATTTACTTTACTGCACAGACTATAGTCTGTAGTCAATGTGATTCCGTATGCGAGCATATCTTCAAGATTATGTCGCATTTTCGCTTTATAAGCTTCTGTTACTTTAAAGCCTAACTGCTCTCTTACCTTGTTATCCGGACAGCAGCCATCAATTGCTGCCACGATTGGCTTTCCTGTAGCCATCGCTCTGGAAATCATATTGGTAAGAAGATTATCACTGATACAATTTGCAACCTTTGCGGCTGTATTAATTGTCAGCGACGGAATAATTACAAACTGACTGTCATCTACAATCTGTCTGCCGTTAACCGGAGCGCCTTCAACATAAATGGCATCCGGACCAATATCATTCCTGATACGTTCTTCTGTAATTACTTCTCCTGCTGCCTTTGACAGTACTGCTGTCAATGTCCAGCCATCCTTTTTTAGTTCATTTAAAGATGTTACTGCATCTTTATAACCAATTAAGGCTCCGGAGAAAAGAACAGTAGCTTTCTTACAAGCCTGTGCGTATCGTAAGATGACCTGGTCTGAAATATATTCCACAATCGTTGCCATAAGCGCATCTTCAAATTCTTTTCTATTCATCATGCCACCTATTGCTTATTGCAGTTCATGGCAATTCCTAATGGAGTAACCAGTAAAGGTTCTTTCGGCTTAATCGTCTTAACCCCTGTTTCCTTCTCAAAAACACTTTCGAACTTCTTAAAGCTGCAGGCACCGCCTACTACATAAATAACGTCCACATCGTATCCTTCGATAAAACGGGCAACGATTGCTGCCATCTTTTCAATTACCGGTTTAACCACAGGAAATACCAGCATTTCCTGTTTCGGATCTTTTTTGATTCTCTCGGCCTCTTCAAAGGAACATCCAAGGCTCCCAGCAAGTACCAGAGTCATGTGTGTTCCACCTGTAGGCTCATCTGCGGTAAAGATAACCTTTCCGTCTTTGAGAATACTGATACCGGTTGTTCCACCACCGACATCCACGACTGCTCCGTCCGTAATACCAAGAACAGAAGCGGCTGCTGTAGGCTCGTCAATGACATTGACTACATCCAGTCCAACAGACTCGACTACGTTGGAAATTACCTTTACGTTTCCAGAAATAATTCCCGGCGGAATGGCTGTGGCAGCTTCGTAAAACTCCACTCCCATCAGATCTTCCAGCTTGGCTTTCATATTTCTGACCGCTCTGGATGCACCCATGAAATCCACAACGATTCCATCCCGTACAACCGTGGACGGATAGGAAGCCCCGGCAATTGGTGTGTTGTTGGAATCTACAACAGATACTACAATGTTGGCGGTTCCAAGATCGACACCCAATCTCAAATCCCCTTCATAGGGACGAAATTCTTCATTTTTGATAAGCTCCGAAAATCCAACTAAAACGTTATTGTAATCGTTCATGTGATCCCCTTATTTATTCTAATGTTCGAATACCGAATCATTATTGTCAGGATTGCATGTGTCTGTCTCGGTATCCACATGCATCCATTGCGCATATTTGTATGTACTAAATGTACGTTATTATTGATACTATCGCAGGAAAGGCTGAAGGCCTTTCCTGCCTGATTACTGATTTATAATCCAGAGCCGATTATTCCGACTTATTTGTTATCGTTATTATCGGTGTTCTTTTTTCTTCTGGATCTGCTTCTTCTATTTCCTGTTGAAGTCTTTCCCTTAGGAGCGTCTGCCTTTTTGTCAGTTTCCTTTTTCGGTTCAGTCTCTTCAGATTTTGCTTCCTCTGCTTCTGCTTTCTCTACTGGAGTCTCTTCTGCTGGAGCTTCTGGTGCAGGTTCTTCTGCTTTTGGCTCTTCTGCAGTCTCAGAGTTTTGTTCTGCTTCATCTGCCCATACAGGACAGGATATAACTGCTGTGCCTGCTGCACCGGCAGTAAACATGGCTGTCATTCCAAGAAGTAATATTTTTTTAATTTTGTTTTTCATGTCTGTGTTCCTCCTGTCCATATATAATATGGTTTTTATTTTATGTTACTTTTCGCAATTGAAACAGAATACTTACTCCGTTCGGTTA
>ERZ894186.949-NODE-949-length-9912-cov-16.082682_pt1 | contig 9912 bp, 9 predicted proteins | sample MGYA00380280_ERZ894186 | MGnify/ENA primary metagenome ERZ894186 (study PRJEB32331, sample SAMN06328449) | human gut metagenome | biome: human gut microbiome; feature: stool | host: Homo sapiens | collected 2013-02-13 ... | reverse complement strand
GTTCCGTAACCATTATGAATTCAAGGAACTCCTGGATTCCTGTTATGGTACGGACTGGGTCCCTCATTGTAAAAAAACTTTCAATGGTGCCGGGTCAGTAATTGATTACCTCGGCAAGTATACTCACCGTATTGCTGTCAGCAATCACCGTATTATCCGCATGGATGATGATACCGTTACATTCTCAGTAAAGGATTACCGTAATGAGGGGCAGTGGAAGGAACTGACCATTTCCGGTGTGGAGTTTGTCCGGCGGTTCCTCATGCATGTACCACCAAGGCGTTTTGTCCGTATCAGGCACTATGGGCTGCTGTGTTCCCGTACTAAGAATCAGAAGCTCACTCTTTGCAGAAATCTCCTTGGATGCAAGAAATATCTTTCAAAGCTTCGTAACATGGAAATGCCGGAAGTACTGGAACATCTTTACGGCATCAAAGTCTGTGTGTGTAAAGCATGTGGCGGACATCTTGGAAAACCGCAGATGAAAATACCGCTACGCTGCTAAAGAGCAGCTTCCATACTTTCAAATGCCTCAGTTTCTGAGGTTTTATTGTCATGCCTATTTTCCGGGAGTCCATGAATTATTGTAGCTTTCATACTGAAAATCCTATATACTCATGAATGGGAACAAAGAATTGAAAGTCCATAGTATACAGCTAACAGGACGCTCACTTTGTTCAATTAGGTCAAATCGCAAATGGTGTAAACGAAGGGGCAGTTCTCTGCAATGTCAAAACTGCTTTTTCGTTTACACCATCAGCGATTGTAACCTAAAGAATTTCTCAGTTTCAAAAACTGGAAGTTATTCATTAATTCAGTTTCAATCTCTTCAATGGTAAGCATCCCCAACTTGAGGACGATTTGCATCTGTAATCCTTCACATCTATTGTTGCTTTATATAATCCCTGTACTCATCTCTAATCAAAGCATAGGAAATAAGATTAACAATTACTTCAGTCACATCTGGCTGATCGATATTCCATTGATGATCATTTTTTAAGCTACCCAAATTAAATCGTTTTCCATCAATAATCTTCGGATATCTCTCTGCAACAAACTGGCGCAATTCATCAATTTTTCCGCTTCCTTTATTTCCTATCGCAATTCTGCCGCTATGATATATCGTTACCTTGTCATCAATTACCTGTATGTTATCGTCAAACGAAAGTTGTAATGCATGATGAGTCTCTTTTTCATCATCATGAGCAATATTGAGACAAGTCTTAACTATTCCAGTTTTTTCAGTCCTTGCATATGTACTGAATGCAAATGAAATAAATTCTATATTGTCTTTGTATTCAATAAGAAAAGATCTATAGGGGCCACCAAAATACCCTCCACCCGCATTGCCATATGACAATATTCGTATTCCGTAATCCTCAATAAGCTCAAATATACCAAAGTCTTTTTTGGGAAGTTTGTGCCTAATATCAAATAAAGCTTCTTCAAAATTGAATGCAGCCTTTGCAATATTAAAAGGTGTACTTTTACTTATAGTTTCTCCATAATAATCATCTGGATATTCGGCAAATACTTCTTTTAAATATGATTCCATTCGTTCGTATGGCATTCGTTCAGGAATACTCTCTTTTGTAATAACATCGTATTTTCCTTCCAACATTTCTGCATAATCAGGAACACTGTTCAGCTCTTCATAGCTATCAGTATCCTCTATATATTTATAACAATACAGAATGCTGCCATTACACACAATCGCATAATCCGCATTTATTAAATTACAATAATCGAATACTTGTTGATGTGCCTTTTCATCTAAAAATACATCTGGTGCTTTGCACTCTACAATCAGTACTGGATATTGTGTTTCATCTTTCTTGCCATGAACAACAATATCAGCTCTTTTTTTTGATGGAACATTATAATGCGACAAATGTTCCTCTACCAGGATTGCCCCTTTAGGCACCTTCAATTCGTTTACCAAATATGATATCATCCGTTGCCGAACTGTTTCTTCTGGTGTTATATAAATTAATTTTTGTCTTATCGGATCCAGATAACAGTCTTTGCCATGTCTATTGTATACTTCTGGAAGTAATTGTTCTGCAATATTTATCTTCATCTCATTAATCCTGTGTCTTACTCAGTAAAAATCTTATTTTTGCTGTTACTTACTCAATAATAGTTAGATTAACCATTTTCTTCATTCTATCACAGCATCTATTATTCCGCCATCAGTCTTTCGAACCAGGTATCCATGACAATGATAAACTGGCCTGCTCCTGGCAATTCTTGCAGCATTTCGTCAAGAGTTTTCTGTTTCACATATTTCTGCACATACACCCAACAGGCAACGCTACTGGCTTCTGATACAATGTCAGCTATGGTTTTGCGCATAAGCTCTTCAAATTCAGCAATTTCTTCTTTCGGAACAACATCATATGTGGTGACAGTATGGAGCCTCTCTATCTGGATGGACAGATCATCTGGATTCATAAACAAGAAACTCTTGAAGAAGGAGAAATCGGTGTCTTTTTCCTCGATGGTGATGCTTATGTAAAGAAATATCATCAATCTGATTCCGGTATCCAATTTATTTCTCTAAATAAAAAATATGCTCCTATCCAAGTCACTTCCGGCTCCACCTTAAAAACTTTTGGAAAAGTAGTTGGCTAATTTTAAAAGGCTGATGCATTAACAGTAAACTTGCAGGGCGTCTTTTTTCACCATTTTGCATGGCTTATAGCGTTCACAAAACACATTCACACATTCACAAAATCTTCACAAAAATTAGCACTCACCTCTTGACAGTGCTAATAATGTGTGTTATATTACAGATAGAACAAAGGAAGAGAGATAAAAGAAAAGGTATTCCAGATGTTCGAAGAACTAGAAATGATAATACAGCAGACTGGATCGTGAAGATCTAGGGAGCTTTTGAAAGGAGATCTGACTTATGTTAATGCCTAGTATTTTTGGAGAAAACTTATTTGATGATGATTGGATGAACTTCCCGTTTAACGATGAGTTTTGGGGCAAGAAGAATCCACTTTATGGTAAACATGCACAGAATATGATGAAAACAGATATCCGTGAGACAGATGGTAGCTATGAACTTGATATTGATCTTCCGGGATTTAAGAAAGATGAGATTAAAGTTCAGCTGAAAGATGGTTATCTGACACTGTCGGCAGCCAAAGGACTTGATAAGGATGCTAAGGACAAAGAAGGAAACTACATCAGACGTGAACGTTATGCAGGTTCCATGAGTCGAAGCTTCTATGTAGGTGATGGAGTAAAGGAAGAAGATATTCATGCAAAATATGAAGACGGTATTCTGAAACTTTCTCTTCCGAAGAAAGCACCAAAAGCTGTTGAAGAAAAAGACGGTTATATCGCAATCGAAGGTTAACCTTCCATTGCTTATTCTCCCTCTTATATATGGCCGGGATCCGAAAGGGTCCCGGCTTTTTTGTGTTGTATTCCAGATTTTGCATGTATCAGTGTTGTTTGATATATGTAAGATTTTGTGCTAAGATGATTTCCAGAAAGTGAGTGAATAAAAAATGAAAAAAGTTCGACTTTACGGGTGCTTTTTTATGTTACAGGACTTCTTGTCCTGGCATTGGGAATCATCTGTACCGGGAGTGGAGTATTGCTAAGGAGAGGAAAGATGAATCAGAAAGACTTTAAAAATAAGAGTGAGATGCAGATTTTTCTGTCGTATTTTAAACCTCACAGGAAATTATTTTTGCTGGATATGGTATGTGCATTAGCGATTGCGCTGATTGATCTGGCATTTCCGTTTATTTCCAGATGGTGTATGTACAAACTTTTGCCGGACAATGCGTGGAGAACATTCTGGACAGTAATGGCGGTTGTGTTCTGCGCTTATATTTTGCGGTCAGTTTTTACTTATATTATCACCTACTGGGGGCATACATTTGGCGTGCGGATAGAAACCGATTTCCGGCGTGATCTGTTTCAGCATATTCAGGAACTGAGTTATGCGTATTTTGATAATGCTCGAGTAGGACAGCTGATGAGCCAGCTCACATCGGAACTTTTTGATATTACAGAATTTGCACATCATGCACCGGAGGATATTTTTATTTCTACTGTGACGATCATTGGTGCACTGATCATTATGTTTACGATTCAGTGGAAACTGGCACTGGTAATCGCAATTACCATTCCGATTTTTCTGCTCATTGTGTGGAAATGCCGTTTTTCCATGCAGAATGCATCGCGCAATGTAAAAAAAGAGATGGCAGCGATTAATACCGATTTTGAATCCGGACTTTCCGGACTTCGAACTGCAAAAGCTTTTGCAAATGAGGACAAAGAACTCGATAAATTCGATTCTGCAAATCTGAGCTATCGCGATTCCAAAGCGGATTTTTACAGAGCCATGGGACGGTTCAATGCAGTGATGGAATTTTTTATGTGTATTCTTTCTGCGATTGTAATTGCAGTTGGTGGTGCACTGATCATGTCGGACCAGTTGAATATTATTGATCTGATCACATTCAGCCTGTATGTTTCCACTTTCGTGAATCCGGTACGAAAGCTTTCAACGACTGTGGAACTGATTGCGAATGGAACAGCCAGTCTGCACAGATATGTACAACTGATGCGGACGGAGGCGACGCTGAAAGACGCTCCGGATGCGACAGAACTTCAGGATGTAAAAGGCAGAATTGACATTGATCATGTTGGATTTGCTTATGAAGGAGATCATGATGTGCTTCAGGATGTTTCACTTCATATTGCACCGGGAGAGACGATTGCATTTGTCGGATCATCTGGTGGTGGTAAGACAACGCTGAGTCAGCTGATTCCGCGATTCTATGATGTAACATCAGGAAGTATTTCGATTGATGGCACCGATGTGCGAAAAGCAACACAGGAATCTTTGCATAAGAACATTGGAGTTGTGCAGCAGGAGGTATTCCTTTTTGCAGACAGTATTGCAGAAAATATCCGTTATGGAAAGCTGGATGCAACGATGGATGAGATTGTCCGTGCGGCAAAGATGGCAGAAATTTATGATGATATCATGGAAATGCCGAAAGGGTTTGATACGAATGTTGGTGAACGGGGAGCACTTCTTTCCGGAGGACAGAAGCAGAGAATTTCTATTGCACGTATCTTCCTAAAAAATCCGCCGATCCTGATTCTGGATGAAGCGACATCCGCATTGGACAGCGTAACCGAAGCAAGGATTCAGGGAACTTTTGAGAAACTGGCTGTCGGAAGAACGACGATCATCATTGCACACAGACTTTCTACAGTGAAGAATGCAGATGATATTGCTGTGATCGAGCAGGGACAGATTGTCGAAAAGGGAGCACATGAGGAACTGATGCAAAAAGACGGTATCTATGCTTCGCTGGTTCATACGCAGGAACTCAAAGAGTAATGCGTGCAGCAAACAGTTACATTAAATTGCGTATATAAACACAAAAATATAAAAAAATAAAAAATCTGCTTGCATTTTCTGTAAAATATGATATTATAGTTTATGCATTGCAGATGCGGGTGTAGTTCAATGGTAGAACACCAGCCTTCCAAGCTGGATACGTGGGTTCGATTCCCATCACCCGCTTTTTTGTTGCAAAAATATAAAAGAAATCCCTGACAGATCAAGATTCTATAAAGAATGCGGATTCGTCAGGGATTTTTTGAATGAATTTAGTCTTGGATATTATCCTTTGATTACTTTCCTGATTGCATCATACAGCTCATCGTAAGTTTCATATGCCGGAATCTCCGGATATTCAGATTTGATGGCATCGGTGCTCTTGAACAGGAAGCCTGCTTTGCTTGCCTGGATCATGCCAAGGTCGTTGTGGCTGTCACCGCTTGCGATGGTGTCATAGCCGATGGACTGCAGGGCTTTGACAGTTGTGTATTTGGATTTTTCACAGCGCATCTTGAAGTCTGTGATTTCGCCGTTGTCTGCTACAACGAGTGAGTTGCAGAAGATTGTCGGATAGCCGAGTTTTTTCATCAGAGGTCCTGCGAACTGAGAGAAGGTATCGCTGATGATGATCACCTGTGTCATTTCTCTGAGTTTGTCGAGGAATTCTTTCGCACCCGGGAGTGGATCAATCTTGGAAATTGTTTCCTGAATCTCTTTCAGTCCAAGATTATGTTCTTTTAAAATATTGAGACGGTATTTCATTAATTTGTCGTAATCCGGCTCATCTCTTGTTGTTCTTTTTAATTCCGGGATACCGGTCTCTTCTGCAAATGCGATCCAGATTTCAGGTACCAGGACACCCTCAAGGTCTAAACAAACAATTTCCATAATATTTCTCCTCCGTTCTGAAGCGGCTTTAGTGTTGTAATAAGGTGCCGCGTCTCTTCGTGTATGTATTCAGCTATCATTATAACGGAAAGAATGTGAAACTTCCATATAAAATTTACAGGGAATGAAAATATTCAGCTTGTTATGTGGTAGAATCTCTATTGTATCTGCAAGCGGATTGGTGCTATGATAAATAAAAAGTGATATTATAGAAGCTTTTTATTTTTAAAGAAAATATGAGGAGGCTTATAGATTAAATATGAAACAGGAAAATTATATAAAAGGAATGGTCATGATCATCCTGTCTGCATTTTTCTTTGCATGTATGAATGTGAGCGTGCGTCTGGCAGGAGATCTTCCATCCGTGCAGAAGAGTTTTTTTCGTAATTTGGTAGCAGCTGTTTTTGCGGCAATCATTCTGACCAGAAAGCATATGGTACCAAGAGTTCAGAAACAATACTGGGGACCGCTTTTCCTTCGTTGTGCATTTGGAACACTTGGAATTCTCTGTAATTTTTATGCGATCGACCATCTTCTGGTTGCGGACGCATCTATCCTGAACAAACTGTCACCGTTTTTTGCAATCATTTTTTCGTTCCTTCTTTTGAAAGAGAAGATTACGCCGACACAGGGAGCTTGTGTATTTCTTGCTTTTATCGGATGTTTGTTTGTTGTGAAACCAGGGTTCCAGAATGCGGCATTGGTTCCGGCACTGATCGGTGTCTGTGGTGGGCTTGGAGCAGGGGTTGCCTATACAATGGTGCGTGTGCTCGGGACACATGGAGTGAAAGGTCCCATCATAGTATTTTATTTTTCGGTCTTTTCCTGCCTGTTTGTATTACCGTATCTGATTTTTGATTATACGCCGATGACAGGAAGACAGCTGGTAACACTTATGATGGCAGGATTGTTCGCTGCGGGTGGACAGTTTACGATCACTGCGGCGTATACGTATGCACCGGCAGGTAAGATTTCAATTTTTGATTATTCGCAGATCATATTTGCGACACTTCTGGGATTTTTCCTGTTTGGAGAGATTCCGGATACTTACAGTTTTGTTGGATATGGACTGATCATTTTTGCATCACTGGGTATGTTCATTTATAATATGAAGGCAGCGAAGAAATCATGATCTTTGCTGCTTTTTGTATGTGAAGAGAAAAAACAAAAACCTGACAAAAAGTGTCGAGAATATAATGAACAACTATTGATTTCATGTGAGAGAGTGGATATAATGAGTTCAAAAGCGAGTGAAAGACAGCTTGAATAACAGAAAGAAAAATAAAGGATATAAATAAAACAGACTAATGAGGAGGTTTATGGTAACAATGAAAGTCGGAAATGATATTTATTATGTAGGTGTCAATGATCATCAGGTAGATTTGTTTGAAGGACAGTATGATGTTCCGAACGGTATGTCTTACAACTCTTATGTGATCATGGACGAAAAGATTGCAGTTATGGACACGGTAGATGCGCATTTTGCAGAAGAGTGGCTTGGTAATGTGGCAAAAGTGCTGAATGGTGCAAAGCCGGATTATCTGGTCGTACAGCATATGGAACCGGATCATGCTGCAAATATCGAGAATTTTGTCAAAGCTTATCCAGAAGTAACGGTTGTAGCTAATACCAAGACATTCACTATGATGGAGAACTTCTTCAGAAACATGGATCTTGGCGACAGAAAACTGGTAGTTGCTAATGGTGAAAGCCTGACACTTGGCAAACATGTACTTACATTTGTATTTGCACCGATGGTACACTGGCCGGAAGTTATGGTTACCTATGATAGCACAGACAAGGTTCTGTTTTCCGCAGACGGATTTGGTAAATTTGGTGCGCTTGATGTAGAAGAGGACTGGGACTGCGAAGCACGTCGTTACTATATTGGAATTGTTGGAAAATACGGTCCGCAGGTTCAGAAACTTCTCAAAGCTGCTTCTACACTGGATATTCAGACAATCTGTCCGCTGCATGGACCGATTCTGACAGAAAATCTTGGTCATTATATTGAAAAGTATGATATCTGGTCTTCCTATAAAGTAGAGGATGAGGGCGTTGTGATCGCTTATTCATCTGTATATGGAAATACGAAGAAAGCAGTTGAAGTTCTGGCACAGAAGCTGGAAGAAAAAGGCTGCCCGAAAGTCTCTGTATTTGACCTTGCAAGAGATGATATGGCTGAAGCAGTTGAAGAAGCTTTCCGTTATGGCAAGCTGGTTCTTGCAACCATTACATACAATGCAGATATTTTCCCGTTCATGAAAACATACATCGATCATCTGACAGAAAGAAACTATCAGAACCGTACGATTGGTCTGATCGAGAACGGAAGCTGGGCTCCGAACGCTGCCAAAGTTATGAAGGCAGAATTCGAAAAGAGCAAAAATATCACATGGCTGGATACAACTGTTAAGATCATGTCTTCCTTAAGTGAAGAAAACATCAAAGAGCTGGATCAGATGGCTGAAGAACTGTGTAAATAAGATATAACAGCTGACAGGTGATGTTTTGTAAGAATAAATAAAATTTCGCGGATATCTTGAAAATGATTCTTTAAATGTTATAATTAGTCTATCATTATAATAAAAAGGAAGGTATTTTGTGAAAAAGAACGAAAGATGTCTTGCTATCCTGGAGATACTTCAAAAACAGCATAAAGTAACAGTGACAGAGCTTGCGGAGAAATTTGATATTTCAGAAATGACAGTCCGCAGAGATTTGAATTCGCTGGCGCGTGAATACAATATATCAAGAACACATGGCGGTGCAGAGCTTGGCAATCAACCGGTAGTTCGTATGATTTCTTTTGATGAACCAAGAATTGCACATAAAGACAGTAAAGATAAAATTGCAGCATTGGCAGCTACGATGATTCAAAATGGACAGAGGATATTTATTGACGCCGGGTCAACTACGCGTATTATTCTAAACTATCTGGAAGAGGATACACGTGCGGTTGTGGTAACGCATCATCTGGCAGTTGCAGAGCAGGCGCTTAAGTTTGAAAATCTGGCGGTGATCATGCTGGGAGGAGATATGATCCGGATTACAAACTGCAGTTCCGGACCAGTAGCAGAAGAGCAGTTAAAGAAATATCAGTTGGATACTGCATTTATTGGGGCTGCGGCAATTGGATCAGATGGGAAATTATATGACGGATATTCTCCGGAAGCCAGACTGAAAGGAACACTTTTTTCGGTTGCCAAAAAGATCTATGTTCTTGCAGATTCATCCAAGATGAACACATACAATCTGAATGAATTTGGAAGTCTTTCTCAGATTGACGGATTGATTACAGATGCGGGTATAGACGAGGAAGCAATGACTCTTATGAAAAGACATCGTGTAAATGTGATCATAGCAGAATAGGGTAATTTAAAATCAGCAGAATTGTTCTGCTGATTTTTTTTGCCTTTTTGTGTGTAATACTATAAAAACGAACAAAAAAGTGATTGAAAATGAACAAAAAATAATGCTGAAAATAATAGAATTTGAAATAAAACATTGGAAAATAATGATTCTTGAAAAACAAAACGAACAAAAGTAATAGATTTAACGAACACTAAAAAGAAGAAATACACAAATAATTTGGCAAAATATTGTTTATTAAGTGCATTGCAAATAAAAAAATCATGTGT
>ERZ894186.946-NODE-946-length-9926-cov-11.356600_pt1 | contig 9926 bp, 7 predicted proteins | sample MGYA00380280_ERZ894186 | MGnify/ENA primary metagenome ERZ894186 (study PRJEB32331, sample SAMN06328449) | human gut metagenome | biome: human gut microbiome; feature: stool | host: Homo sapiens | collected 2013-02-13 ... | reverse complement strand
GTATCATTTACAATATTGTTTACATTATTTGAAGCAAGCGTTCCGATGTGAAGGGTACTATCACTCATACATTATCCTCTCAAATGAGCAGCAACAACAAGTATTGCTGCTCATTCCAATCAAACTTTTATTATTACATCAATTTTAAAATTCTCCAAAATCATCAATCGCCATATTCATAATAATAAGAAACACTATAACTTGGAATAAATGTGTAACTTGAGCTGCTCGACTGAAAAGCCACGCTCCATGTTCCCTTTAGTTTAGCGTTGCTTGATGAATCATTTACAAAATTAAAATTTATACTTGGATAGAAGTCAGATTCATTTGCAACCCAAACCGACTTATTAGGTGCCATTAATCTCCATCTTTTAATTTTAGACATCCCTGTTCCGCTAAGACTAATAGTTCTTACCTGTGCCGTATTAGGAATATCATCTCCACTTACACTAAATGTCCGTGTTGACGAATATCCTGAACCCGTAGCTGTCACAGATGTTCCTGGTATGATCTTTGTGCTTGCAGCACACATAACAGGATTTCCAACAGCAGTTGCTATACTACCTGTTCTAAGAGATACTCCTTCCGTTGGATTCGTACAATAAACTACCAAATAATATTCTGTTCCAACTACCGTAGTCAGCCTTGCTTTTTCAGCGCAGCACCAACCACCACTACCTGTAAATGAGGTCTTATGCGTATCGTCATCCTTAGCTGAATCATACATAACTGCCAAAGTATCCACATTCAATATCTTAAAACGAATATCTGTAGCACTACTTAAAATCGTAATAACACTTGTCGAATTTCTTTTATATTTATACCAATATTCACCAACATTAGGTACATATGAATTATTCTGTAAATTTACTTTTGATTCATAATATTGATCCAATAAAACTGTATTCTCAATGCCACTCATCATCAATTCAGTATCATTTTTATCGCCTACTATAATCCTATAATCGCTTGCTCTATCTTCATACGAATTAGGTGTAGCAACTACTGTGTAATTACAAACAGTCACATCATCGGAAGGTTTATCAATATAACCCCAATTTTTTGCCTGTCTATAATTCGTTCCTTTATTCAGAACCTGATTTCCATTCTCATCGTAAACTTTAATATTTGTGCCTACATAGCCCTTTCTAACTAAACATACGGCAGCAGAATCCATCTGTGAAAAGTCTATTGAAAAATCATATGTAGCAGAATCTTTTTCTGAGGTAAAACTACCTTCAAACGCCTGATATGTTTCTTTCGCAGGTGCTTCAATAACTTTAATTGAATATCCAACCACGCGAGAATACTCTCCTGCACTATCTTCTACCTGATAATATAAATAGTATGTTCCCGGATCTGTAATCTGTACAACAAATCCCCCATTGATTGTTCCAATAATATAATCTACTGCACTTCCATCCACATAACGGGAAGCTATTGTGTCCCCATCTTCATCTGTATCATTATAGAAAAATGCAATTCTTGTATCTGTTGTAATCTGCCCTTCTGATAAAGAGTCTTCGTTTACTATAACTGGAATTAAATTAGCTGTTGGTGCAGTTCTTTCCATTTCAGTATCAACCGAAATACTGTCAGTAAGATTTTCAGCCATATTATCCATTGACACTGTATCATCCAATTCTATTTCTCCTTTTTCTTCAAAAATAGAATCTAATGATCTAAATCCAACACGTTCAGTATATTCCATACTCTGTGTCTGTATTTGATTTTCCTCCGTTGTTACTTTGACAGGCTCTAAATCATTTTCCTCAATATCTGTGTTATTGTTTTCCTGCTCTGCCAACCATTCATCATACGTCATGTTGGTAATTGTTTCTTCCGCAAATGCAGTAGTTGTAGTTACTGAAAACAACATACATATTGCTACTGCAAATGCAAAAATTTTCGTTACTTTCTTCATTATGTTACCTCCTTATTTTTCTTTTTTATCGACAAGCATCTTACAATTCATGTATATGCTGCCCACAGCTTTTCTCAATGAAATTAATAGGATATATATCTTTTAATCTCTACTCATTTTTTACATTAAGAAAAGGTGTTTTTCAATACTCTTTGCAGAAAATGACCAATTTTTGCAGGAAATGACCATATAAACAAAAATTAAGTTCAATAGTCATCCGAGATTCCCGTTTTGTAAACGAGTTTCACATTTTGAAAGCGACCTGCAAATTTTGTACCCGACTTTCCACTTTTGTAATGACTTTCCCGTTTTTTCCCTTGCTTTTATGATATAATCACCTTATGGCAGAGTATTTTTTTGCACAAAAACCGGACGTCAGTTTTGGCTTACAAATTTTGCAAGCCATAATTCACGTCTTCTGCTGTTCCTATTTCAGCCGGCGGTCTGTGCTTTATTCTGTCTTCTGGTTACTTTTTGAGAAGTCTTGCGGTGAGGTTGATGTCTTTGGCTGCAACCTCGTGGCATCTAAGCCTCTCCGCCAGGTCTTCTCCATAATAAAAGCTGAACGCTTCATACGGACTTTTTCCGTTCAGTTTCTTTCTCCGGTAGGAATTGATATGGTTCATCATCAGCTCTACGTCTGCCTGCGTCAGTTCATCAAAGCTTCTTCCTTTCGGCAGGATCCTGCGTATAAATTCATGTCCCACCTCGATCTCTGCTTTCTGGTACGGCGCACTTGGATTGCAGTAATAGATCCTCGTCCTTTGAAATCCTTTTCCATCCGGTCCGTTCTCTATACACCTGGGATTGGAAAACTCACTTCCGTTATCCGTCAGGATGACCGGAAACAGCTTCCTAAAATCCTGCCCTCCCAGCCGGTGGTACAGTTCATCATAAATATCTATCACTGACTTTGAGGTGTTCGCTTCCCGCAGGAACCCCAGCATCAGTGACACATTTACAAAATATATCGTCAGCAGGACTTTCCCTCCCTTGCTGCCGATCACGGAATCCATCTGCACCACTGCTGTGTCCGGATGCTGTTCCATATATACTTCGTAATCATGATAATTCCTTCCCACACGGCATCCACGGTCTACTTTCAGCTCCGGTTTTTTATATCTCGGACGGTACTTTACCTTTCTTGGCAGGTCTATGTTCCTGATATCAAACAGGCATCCATCCACGTAGTTGTAGAGGGTCTTTTCACTGCACATCAGTTCATCCTTATGTGTCAGGTAGATCTGATGGATAGACTGCCCCTGTTTTACCAACGGCACCAGGATTTCATTGAGTCTGGCGATTTCCCCTTCCGTAGCAAGGATCCCGCTTCGGGATTCCGATATCTTATCCGTTGCCCGCCTCTGGGCTCCCAGAGCATCGTAAACAGTTTTTGTCAGCGTACACTTCTTTACTTCACTGCATCCGTTGCATACATATGGCGGTTTAAAGCGATGGGTACATATTTCTTCTTCATAATGCTCGCAGTAACGGTTGCATATGAGTTCACACTGTTTACAGACAGCTACCAGTGGATGCCTGCAGTCATTTGTCCCACATACTTTTTTCCTCTTACATGCTTTTCTGTACTTGCAGGTATTATGCGGGTAACTTCCATAACCGGTGTCCTGTTCGATGGAATAGTTCCTGATCTCCTTTGTGATGGTAGTCCTGTCCCTTCCCAGTTTCTCTCCAAGCTCTGTGAAAGTCATGTGCTCCTTTAGTCCGCTTTCTATCTCCAGCCGGTCCTCATAATTTAAGAACTTTGCCATACTGTCTCCTTTCCCCGCCAGCTGCTGAAGTTCTGTTAAAAAACAGGAAGAACATTTCTGCTCTTCCTGCATTTGTATCGTCACTTTCACTGCTGTAATTTATTCTGTTTGTAATCAACTTTCCCCCTCACACGGGAATTTCAAAAAACTATTGAGGTCCCAAAAGCTCTCTCTTGCGAGAGAGCTTCAGACTGTAGACAAAACGCTTTTGGTCAGCACTCCAGAAGCGTTTTTCTTGTTTTGGGTTCAAAAAGTGTGTACTTGATCAATAATAAACACTTTTGGGTTCCCCTTTTTCCCTTCCTGGCTATCATCTTTGCCAGTTTTTTCAGATTCATGCAGGCAAACGTAAGCCCGACTTTCATTTCCATCCGGGCTTTTCCTATCATCTGTGTATAGCGTAATCCGTGGTTTTCTTTTGCTGTTCCGAAGAGGCGCTCTACGGTCTCTTTCCGTTGCGCATACACTTCCTTCATCCCAATCGTATGCCGGATATCCTCACACTTTTCCATGTACGGCTCCCAGATATGCCGGGTCACTACCTTCACATGATCCCTGCTTTCTGTGCACTGCTTCAGATATGGACATCCTTCACAGACGATTCCGCAGCTCTTGTATTCCCGGTATCCGGAACGGTTCGTCGTATGATAAGCCAACACCTGATCGTTCGGGCATACATAGCAGTCAAAATATTCATCATACACATACTCGGTTTTTTTGAAAAAACCATCTTTGGTCATGGGGCGTTTATACGGCAGAAGCGGTGTGATACCATCATCCAGAAGTAACTTTGCTATCGCTGGTGTTTTGTATCCTGCATCGGCTACCAGTGTCTGAATGCCAATGTCTTTTATCTTATCATACAGGGATTTAAATGTCCGGCTGTCATGCTGGTTGCCGGGATTTACACTATAACCCAGAATCCATCCGTTTTTGTCACAGGCTGTCTGCACGGAATACGCAAAAACATTTTTATGTTCACCCTTTCGGAACCATCCGCTTTCCGGATCCGTTGTACTTTCCTTGACCGTTTTTTCTTCTTTTCCATCAGAGCTGCCACCACAGGAGGGGGGATCTTTGGGATCTTCCTTCTTTTCTTTCAGAGGCTTTTTCCCATGCGCTTCCCGGTCTTCATTGATTTCCTTCTTTAACTGCTCTTCGAAGAACAGTGCTTCCTCATCTGCAATCCGTTTCCGCATCTTTTTGCTGTTTGCCCGTGCTTTTACATGGGTGGCATCCACGAAGACCTCGGAAGGATCGATCAGTCTGTATTTATAGCATTCCTGCAGGATACGGGAAAAGATCTGTTCAAAAAGATCAGTATCCTTAAAGCGTCTGGTATAATTCTTTCCAAACGTAGAGAAATGGGGAACCTTGTCCATCATTTCCAGACCGAGGAACCATCGGTATGCGACATTGACTTCGATTTCTTTTACTGTCTGGCGCATGCTTCGGATGCCGTACAGATACTGGATGAATGGAATTTTAATGAGCATGACCGGATCCATGCTGGGGCGGCCATTGTCTGCACTGTATTTATCGATCACAAGATCATAGATAAAACTCCAGTCGATTGCCTGGTCAATCAGGCGCAGCAGATGATCCTGCGGAACAAGGTCATCCATGCAGAACATCTGAATCTGTTCTCTTTTCTTATCTGCATTCTGTGTCATCATAGGAAACACCGCCTTTATTTTGATACTTTCATTATACCAAAAAAGTAGTGAAAAGTCCCGTAAATACGGCATTTTCACTACTTCTTATATGCTTGTAAGTACATAATTTTTGCAGTCATGACACAAGAAAAGCTCCCTCACAGGAATGAGCTTTGTCTACAGTCTGTGTTGATATGGTATTCCATATCAACTACTCTTTTTCAGATGATACGGTCAAAAATATTTATTTCTGATTGCGTGGTATTCTTTGATACAATCGCCACTTTTGTACAGACCATTGCTGGCTGGATTGCACTGATAGGAAAGAATGTGGCACAGATTAGTAATGGAATATCCAATCCTGTCATTGCCGGAATTATATACTGGCTGATAAGAATATTGATTTGCGGTGGATGTCTGGTGGGGGTAGGAATACTTGTAGCGTTTATAGAGATAAAGATTGCAGGGTTATATAAAAAATACTGTTGGGACATAATTACCGTACTGGTGATACTTATAAGCATCGCAATAGCAATCTATTTCGCAGATTGGATAAGGACAATATTACCAGTCAATCTACTGTTTCTATTGTTATTGGTACAGGTAATATATGTCGTGATAAGATGGTATGTGAAAGGCTGGCGGGAAACAAGGGGATATTATTAAAACATACTATACCATGCCTAAAACTGTTAAACAATAAATCGGCATAATTGGTCATTTCATGATGCAAGATAAAAAGACTGATTATGTCGATATACAGATTCTGTGAGTGAATGAAAGTGGATAACTTGTTTTGTCCGAGCAAGGGAACTATAATGTTTTGGTAGAAGTAAAAAAGACAACCATTTGGTTGAGAAAAAAAGATGCAGAAAAACCTATTGACGGAAGAATAAAAAATCAAGGAGTAATCATGATAGAAAACAAGATAATATTGATTGAAGATGATAAAGAAATAAGAGGAATGATAAACGATTATTTATCAGGAGAATTTGAAGTGACAGCTTTTAATGATGGTATGTCAGCTATCCAGAAAATTACAAGCTATGATGAATATGCGCTTGCGCTTATTGATCTTATGTTACCGGATATAAGCGGGATGGAGATTATTAAGATAATTCGTAAAGTCAGCAAGATACCAATTATTATTATTACTGCTAAAGACAATGATATAGACAAATCATTAGGATTGAATTTGGGTGCTGATGATTATGTGGTAAAACCTTTTTCACTCATTGAGCTTACTGCTAGAATAAAGGCTAACATCAGACGAGCAAGAACCTACCAGGCGTTACCGAATAATTCAATTATCAAAATTAAAGATATAGAAATCGACCCTCATAGTCACATGGTTCAGCGCAAAGGAGTAACCATAGATTTAACGCCAATTGAATTTCAAATTTTATACATTTTAGCAAGCCATCCGGGGCAGGCTTATTCAAAGGAAAGGCTATATGAACTGATTTGGAAAGAACCATATTTTGGAAATGAAAATGTGTTGAATACACACATCAATCGTCTTCGCTTGAAATTGAAGAGCAATGCAGAAGACAGTACAGCCTATGTTAAAACTTTATGGGGCATTGGATATAAGATGGAGGAGAAATAGATGATGATTTTATTTGTGGTTCTTTCATTTGTTATGGTTTTTATATTGATCTGGCAACAGATACAGCATAAAAAATTAGTACGAGAAATTGATTATATTACAAGTAGGCTTGATACTATTTCTGTCATTTCTGAAAATGGCTTTGTACTTATACCTACAGATAATGATAGTATCAAGAAATTAAGCGCTGCACTTAATAAGCTGCTTCAGGATTTTTATACAAAAAAGTCACAATTTGAGCAGAGTAAACAGGCAATGGCGAAAGTCCTTACAAACATCTCTCACGACATCCGAACTCCACTCACTGTTCTAAAAGGAAATAGTGAAATGCTTTCCAATATAACAAACACTTACTCTGCATCTGAAAATGTTCATGCTATGGCTGTTAAAATAGACCAAAAGGCTGATGATTTAATCTCAACAATTAACGACTATTTTACAATGTCTAAAATAACTTCTGGAGATTTTTCTATTAAAATGAAAAAGGAAAATATATCAAGGATTTGCCAAGACACAATTTTGGACTACTATGACCTTCTTGAACAGAAACAATTTGAAGTCAATATTCAGATACCGGATACACCGATTTTTGCCTATACAGATAACGAGGCGTTACAACGCATTTTAAAAAATCTGATAGACAATGCCATCCGACATGGTGGTGATGGTAAGTATATTTCTTTAAGGCTCACCACATCAAATGGAAAAAACATTATTGAAATAGAAGATCGAGGAGATGGGATATCACCACAGCAGCAAAAACAGATCTTTGAAAGGAATTATACAACAGCCCGAAAAACTTCCGGCAGTGGTTTGGGGCTTTCAATTTCAAAATGTCTTGCTGAACAAATTGGGGCAGACTTAGAAGTTTATAGTGTACAAAATGAGCAAACTATTTTCTCAATCATCTTGAAAAAGTTAGAAAATCGTTAGATTTGTGACAGAGAAAAGAGAAGTCCATTTTGTATAATGGCAGCTATAAAGGAGGCACACAAAATGGATTATATTATGGAAACCGTAGGTTTGCGAAAAGCCTACAAAGATAATATTGTTGTAGACGATGTAAATATGCATATATCTAAAGGGGCAATATATGGCTTTGTTGGTCCAAACGGCGCAGGAAAAAGCACGGTTATGAAAATGATTTTGAGTCTTATCCAGCCAGATGCTGGAGAGGTTCAGCTTTTGGGCGAAAAAGTTACCAGTCACAGTTATGAAATATTCAAAAAGGTTGGTTCTATTATTGAGAATCCATACTTTTACGATAAAATGACTGCCAGACAAAACTTAGAGCTGCACTGTGAGTATATGGGATTTCCCAACAAGGAACGAATCGATGAGGTTTTGCATTTGGTGGACTTGCAGAATGTCGAGAAAAAACAAGTTTGTCATTACTCGTTGGGTATGAAACAACGACTTGCTATTGCAAGAGCTATTCTGGCAAAGCCAGAATTTTTGATTTTAGACGAACCGATCAATGCTTTAGACCCTGAGGGTATTCGTGAAATGCGAACCCTTTTTCAACGGCTAAATCAAGAAGATGGAACAACTATTTTTATATCCAGCCACATTCTATCCGAAGTGGATCTTCTTGCTGATACGATTGGAATTATTCAACACGGAAAACTCTTAACAGAATTACCTATCGAAGAAATCCATAAGCATCAAACAGATTATATCAGCTTGCAGGTTGACGATGTGACTCGTGTTGCTGCACTGCTTGAAAACATGAGAATCACGAATTTTAGTGTATTAGATAAAGAATTTATCCACATTTATGATTCTGATATTTCAGGTAAAGCTCTGTCAAAAGCCATCATTGAGAACGGGATTGGTTTGGAGAGCATGGGACGCAAGCAAGACACACTGGAAGATTTCTTTTTCCAGTTTACAGAGGAGGAAAAATGAGATGACACATTTGATCAAACTGGAACTGAAAAAATTTGGTATTGTACAAAATATTATCTTTATGTTTGCCGCAATTCTTTTCAGCATCCTTTTCATTACAATATCTTTATGGGATAGCATGACAGACCCCAAACAGGTCAAAGACACATTTGAAAGCACATACCTTGTCATTGGCTTATTGATGTCATTCATTTTTCTTGTGTACTCGTCGGTCTTAACGGCAAAGCTGGTTATTGGAGAATATAATCATCGAACAATTACGATTATGTTTTCTTATCCTTTAAACAGAATAAAATTGATTGCCAGCAAATTAACTATAATCATGGTTTATACAGCGATTTCAATGACGATTGGATATATCTGTTGTAGCAGTTATATTATATTTGCGGATAAATCCTTTAATATGCTGGAGGGAACATTTCAACCATCAATGCTCCGAACATGGATACCAATGGCAATAACCACTGTGATTATATGTATGGTGCTGTCTCTGTGGTCATTTATTATTGGCATGATCAGAAAATCTGTTCCTGCAACAATCGTTACTTCTTTGATTGTTATTGTGTTACGGCAAGTTATTATCACCAAAAACACAACCAATCAGGAGTCCATAATGCAAGTTATCTTAGTTGCTATTGTTACCGTCATTGCTACACTACTTATCTTTAAAAGAAAAGTGCCTGAACTATATTGATTATTTCTATTTTTACAAATGGTAAAAGAAAAAGCCGTCGCAAAGCAGAGGTATTTTCACGCGCCATTTCTAAATTACGGCGGCTTTGATTTTCAGAGCCGCCGCTTCTTTTTGCCTATCGGCAAGTCTACGACGACCCGAACACTGTAAAAATACGGCGGCTAATGGCGGCTATATGCTGGAAAAACGACCGGAAGAAATTTCTCTTATGTGGCTGTCCGATTCTGGGAGCGGTTTTGGGAAGATAGTAAAGTGTCAAACGGATTTACAAAAAAAGTGTCAAAAGGGGTTGCACAATGACATTGAAAAATCGCGGAAAAGCCCATAAATAAAGGCTTTGCGGGTAGTCAGAAAGACCAAATGG
>ERZ894186.939-NODE-939-length-9991-cov-7.951892_pt1 | contig 9991 bp, 8 predicted proteins | sample MGYA00380280_ERZ894186 | MGnify/ENA primary metagenome ERZ894186 (study PRJEB32331, sample SAMN06328449) | human gut metagenome | biome: human gut microbiome; feature: stool | host: Homo sapiens | collected 2013-02-13 ... | reverse complement strand
GAGTTTGCAGTCAGGGAAGAAGAAGGCAGATTGAGCTCCGGCGCAGCGTAGCGCAGATAATTGGTATAAGTCTGACTGGTTCCATCGTCGCAGACTGCACGGTCGCAGAGTACGAGCTGTCCAAGCTGCAGATGGCTCTGAAGCGCACCACAGCTTCCGATGCGGATCAGATCCTGAAACCCGAGATCTGCGAGTTCTTCGACACAGATTGCAGTTGAAGCACCGCCCATTCCGGTAGAGATGGCCAGTATACGATGGCCTTTATAGGTACCGGTGATACTTTTATATTCACGGCTGAAACCTTCTTCTTTTACATCGGTCAAGAATGTGGCGATTGCATCCACGCGGGCAGGGTCGCCTGGCAGAATGGCGGCAGTGGCATTAACGGAACCGTCTAATTGAATGTGCGGCATTTTATTCATGATATAACTCCTTTCGTGATTGCAGAGATTTCTGGAACTTGTTATAATAAACTGTGTTTTTTGTCTGCAGGGATGCGAAATATCTTGAACGCAGATAAGCATTCCCACGCTTCAAGTGCGCGGAGCACTAAGCGGTGAGATGGGATGCTTTAAGTTATTATAGTTTGTGGTTGAAACAATTGTCAACTGCAAGGAACAGGATTTAGTCAAAGCGGATTATAAAGCTCCGATTTGTAATAGAAAGCAGGAGGAAAGAATATGAAAGAAAAGAAGGATCTTTTGCTTGTGATTGATATGCAGAATGTATACCTGCCGGAACAGGAGTGGGCCTGTCCGTCGATGGAAAGAACGTCTGTAGTAATACGGAAGCTGCTTGATACGTGCCAGTTTCAGGAGGTTATCTTTACGAAATTTACAGCGCCTGAGCAGCCGCAGGGAAGATGGAAGGCATACAATGAAGTCAATCAGCAGATAAATGAAGACGCGTGGCTGAATGACATTACAGAAGATCTGAAACCGTATCTGAATAAAGGAAAAGTCTGCGAAAAACCGGTTTATTCTTCGATGAAGATTCCGGAGGTTGTACAGGCAGCTAAAAAAGCAGACCATATTGTGCTCACCGGTGTCGTGGCGGAGTGCTGTGTGCTTGCGACGATGATGGAAGCGATTGATCTTGGCCGCCCGGTGATTTATCTGACAGATGCGATTTCGGGGCAGTCAGAGGAAAAGGAAGCGCAGATCAGGGCGCTTGCAGAGAGTTTTGCACCGATGCATACGACGGTGGAGACGAGTGAAGAATATTTGACCGAATAAAATATCCGCTTTGATGCGAGACGGACAGGACCTGTTGCATGACGGAATAAAAAACAGCGATGAGCAGGAACCTGCCTGCGGCAGAGAGGAAGAGGAGAAGGAAGATAAAATGTCATATAATAATCAGAAAAAAATTGCATTAATCAATGATTTTACGGGATTTGGGAGATGTTCTATCGCGGTTGCGCTGCCGGTGATTTCGATGCTGAAAGTACAGTGCTGTCCGCTTCCAACCTCAATTTTTTCCAATCATACAGGATTTCCAAGTTTCTTTTTTGATGATTATACGGAAAAAATGATACCGTATATGGAGGAATGGAAAAAGCTTGATTTGAAATTTTCAGGGATCAGTACGGGATTTTTAGGGTCAAAAGAGCAGATTCGTATTGTAATCTCTTTTTTGGAGTCATTTAAAACGAAAGAAAATCTGGTAATCGTGGATCCTGTCATGGGAGATTATGGGAAAACGTATGCGACGTATACACAGGAGATGTGCCTGGAAATGAAAAATCTGGTGTCGTATGCAAATATTCTGACACCCAATGTAACGGAGGCGTGTATTTTGACCGATACGCCGTATCAGGAAAAATTTCGGTTGAAAGATTATGAGAGAATGGCGCGGCAGCTCTCATCGCAGGGACCAGGGAAAGTTGTCATCACTGGAATTGTACAGGGCGGCTTTATCGCAAATTACTGTTATGAAGCAGGCGTTGGAACAAAAGTAGTCCGGTCGCATAAAGTCGGGACGCAGCGCTCCGGAACCGGTGATATTTTTGCGGCGGTCATCGCGGCAGATGCAGTCAATCAGGTGCCATTTTCGGAGTCGGTAAAAAAAGCGTCTCGGTTTATCAAGAAATGTATAGAGTGTTCGATGCAACTGGAGATTCCGGTGACGGACGGGGTGTGTTTTGAGGAGGTGCTTCATACGCTGCGCTGATGGAGATAGTATTGGAAGACGTATGAGAAACCGGGTCAGTAAATAATCGTTTTAGCTTTAGCAGTTATCAGAAAGCGTAGATAATGATGGATATTCGCAGAAAAGGAGTATCAAAAATGAGTGAAAAAGGAAAAGAAAAAACAAAAAGAGCAATGACCATTTTATATGAGGTGCATGGAAATCTTTACATTAATCTTACAAATAAATGTCCTTGCGCCTGTACCTTCTGCCTGAGACAGACACGCGATCATATGGAAGAATCCGGATCTTTGTGGCTGGAACATGACACTTCGTATGAGGAACTGGTTGCAGAATTTAAAAAGACAGATATGAATCCGTATCGGGAGGCAGTCTTCTGTGGATTCGGAGAACCGACGCAGGCGCTTGATGTGCTGCTTCGCGGAGCAGCTTATATCAAGGAACATTACGGTTTGCCAACGAGAATCAATACAAACGGGCTTGGAAACCTCATCAATGGAGAAAATATCGTTCCGAAAATGCACGGATTGATTGATACGGTGTCGATCAGCCTGAATACACCGAACGCAGAGCAGTATCATCGCCTCGTGCGCAGCAGGTTTGGGGAGCAGTCTTTTGATGCAATGCTTGATTTTGCGCGTGAGTGTGTAAAAGAGGGAATGCATGTGGTGATGACGACGGTGGACACAACGATCACGCAGGATGAGGAGGAGCAGTGCCGCAGGATCTGTGAGGAGATTGGGGCAGCGTATCGGATTCGTCCGTGGGAAGATTAAACAGGAAACATGCAGAAAACTGGAATAGCGTATAAGAAAAAAGATTCCGTCCGTAAAAAACAGTCGGAATCTTTTTATAATTCAGAGAAATTTTTTTAGCCTGGAATATTTGCTGCTTCGACTACAGATTATTGTATGCATAATTTAAGAGTGTCCGGGAATCATTCCATCTGGCAGTACTGCTGGAAGCGCCTAAAGTGACGGAAATGTAGGTTTTTCCGCTCTTTGCCTTTACGACACCGGCGAAACAGTAGCCGGCTTTGTTGGTATAACCTGTTTTCATGCCTTTTACACCTGGTGTCGTACCAAGCAGGGCGTTTGTTGTGTAGGTGGTGTAGGAGCGCCCCTGAGTGCTTCGGAATGAATAGGAGGAGGTGCCGACCACCTTCTGGAAGGAACGGGCGTGCAGCCAGGCATAGCGTGCAATTTTTGCCAGATCACTGGCTGTCGTATAGTGATTCAATCCATTATCCAATCCGTTCGGTGTCACAAAATGCGTGGAGGTACAGCCAAGCTGTTTGGCACGGGTATTCATTTTATCAGCGAATTTAGCAGTTGAACCACTGACGGACTCAGCGATTGCCACCGCAGTATCATTGTGCGATCCGAGCATCAGTGAGTACAGAAGATCTTTCATTTTGAAAGAATCTCCAGCCTGCATATATAATTTGGTCGGCTCCTGAGAAGCAGCATAGGCGGAAACTTTTACCCGGTTGTTAAGCGAAGCCGGGCTGTTTTCTACTGCGAGAATGTAGGTCATGATCTTTGTGGTGCTGGCATTGGCGTGCTTTTTATTGCCGTTTTTGTTGTAGATCACTTTTCCGGTTGCAGCATCAATCAGCACTGCACAGTCAGAAGAAATGCTCAGGTTGGGACCGCTGTACAGCAGGGCTCCCTTGCTGCTGAAATAGTAATCAATGCCGCCTATTTTATGGTGTCCTTTATAGGCCCGGCCATTTTGATCAAAATAATAGCGGTTTCCGGAAATAGTCGCCCAGCCATAGGTAGGTGTACCGTCTTTTTTCATATAGAAAATGCGGTTTTTATAATATAGCCAGCCGCCGGTGTATTTGTATCCCTGATCTTCTGTGCCAAAGTAATACTTTTTGCCGTTTATGATCCGCCATCCGCTCGCACGGATGCCGTCTTTGTCAAAATAATAGGTATGTCCCTGGTAATTCAGCCATCCGGTAGCCCGTTTTCCGCTTTTTTTAAGCAGATAAGTGCCTTCCGGCTTTTTCAGCCAGCGAAGCTTATACATATACCCCTCAAGATACGTGCCAAAATAATAGTAATCATTTCCAATCTGCTTCCAGCTGAACTGACGATAGCCCTTTGGGGAAAAATAGTAGATTTTTCCATCGATATTCATCAGGCAGTCTTTGGCATAAGTGCCATCTTTTTGCAGATACTTGTACCACTGTCCGCTGATATGCACGAATTTTCCGCCTTTTGAGATGCGGATGTCATCTGTGGAAGTGATTGCTGCGTCTGCATGGAACGGAATGTTCACAAAAAAAACGAGCAGCAGAAGCGGCAGCAGGCGGCGCAGAAATGCGCGTATGCATGGTTTGGGTTTCTTCATTTTTCTCAGTTCCTCCTTGAAAATATTGCTGACTCAAGTGAATCAAGTGTTCTTTCATTATAATGGATAAGAAAGACAGAAGCAAGGAAAATGAAAAATCAGCGGGAAAAGCATGTATAGAAAGGAAGAGACCGGAGATACTGGAAAGAGAAGTCCTGTGATAAAAGAATCAGGTATTCCTGTCTTGAAGCAGAGAAAGAAAAGTCAAAGAAAAGACAGAAAATCAGAAAAGAAACGAGTGTCAGGGGGGTGGAGATGATTCAGAAGGTTCATACAAGTCTTTCGGAGATTAAAGAGTACATGAACACGATCCTGCCAATTCAGGAGAGCTTTGATCTGGTGGAACGATCCATCTGGGTAGGCGGAAAAGAAGGTGTTTTCTATTTTGTGGATGGTCTTTTGAAAGATGAATCTATGGTAAAGATCATGACGGCATTTTTTGCGGTAAAGGAGCAGGATCTGCCGGAGGATGCGGAAACGTTCGCAAAAAAATGTATACCGTGTGTGGAGGTTGACATTGTCACAGATTTTGAGGAGATCGTGAAGGGAATCCTTTCAGGTGTGCTGGCGCTGTTTATCGATGGATATGAATCCTGTATTATGATTGACTGCAGAACATACCCGGCCAGGTCAGTGGACGAGCCGGAAAAAGATAAGTCCCTGCGCGGTTCGCGAGATGGCTTTGTAGAAACGGTCGTATTTGATACAGCACTGATTCGAAGAAGACTGCGCGATCCGCAGCTTGTGATGGAAATGCTGGAGGTTGGCAGTTCTTCCCGCAGCGATGTGGTGCTTTGTTATATGAAGCAGCGGGTAGATGCAAAGCTGCTTATGAATGTTCGAAAGAAGATCCGCGAGGTAAAGACGGAGGATCTCTGCATGAATCAGCAGAGTCTGGCGGAAGCACTGATGGGAACGCGATGGTACAATCCGTTCCCCAAATTTAAATTTACGGAACGTCCGGATACAACGGCGGCCTGTCTGATGGAGGGAAAGGTGGCGGTTCTTGTGGATAACTCGCCGTCAGCAATGATTCTGCCAACCTCTGTCTTTGATATGATCGAGGAAGCGAACGATTATTATTTTCCGGCATGGACCTCACTTTATCTGAAGTTTTCCAGAGTGCTGATTTTGATTCTTACCGTTTTTCTGACGCCGGTCTTTCTTTTGCTGATGCAGAATCCGCAATGGATTCCGCCGGCATTTGAATTTGTGGCGGTTAAAGATACGGTGAATATTCCGCTTGTTTATCAGCTTCTGCTGCTCGAACTGGTGATCGACGGCCTGCGTCTGGCGGCGCTTAGCACTCCGAATATGCTGAGTACACCGCTTAGTATTTTTGCAGGACTGGTGCTTGGCGAGTTTTCGGTTAATTCAGGGTGGTTCAATCCGGAAGTGATGCTGTATATGGCATTTGTAGCGGTGGCAAATTATACGCAGCCGAATTTTGAACTTGGATATGCAGTCAAATTTATGCGAATGCTTATTCTGATCCTGACTGCATTGTTTAACTGGGGCGGATTTCTTGCGGGCTGTGTCATTTTGCTTCTTCTTCTGTGTACGAACCGGACGCTGTCGGGACGAAATTATCTGAATCTGAGTATGAAATGAAATATCACATTGAAAAAATCCCCGCGGAACCGGATGGGAATAGTTGCATCAAGATTCCACGGGGATTTTTGCGTTGTGAAAGAAGATAAAAATTTTTCAGGCAGCAAAGGAAAGTCAGGATTCTCCATTTGCGACAACCGGAGTCGGACGACTCTGGTCAAAGATTTCAGAAGCCGTGATCATATTGTCGAGGACGCTCGTCTGACCGGTGCTTGCCTGATAGAGCAGGTAACCGTCGAGGTCGATACGGCCCTGGCGGACATACTGATCGGTGATCTGTACCCAGTAAGGCTGCGAACTGTCTACATTGCAGTAGAAGTTGTAACCGACGCTTTTGAAGTAGTTGTAAATTTCGTTGTCGGAAGTGTAACCTTCCCAGGAGCCGATATCATTGCCGTGCGCGAAGATGATCGCATCGGTTGGACCAACGATATTCTGGACGGTGTTGACCCATTTTTCGTTGTCTGTGCGCAGAGCGTCTACAGATTTTCCGGTTACGCTTAAGTGTCCCCAGGTGTGGCTTGCGAAATCCCAGCCTTCCTCTTTGAGTGCATCGGCAATCTTCGTTGCTTCAGCTACATCTTCGTCCCAGTTAAAGTCCGGATGCTCATCAAGCCATTTGCGCTGATCTTCCAGAAGGTTTTCCTTTGTCTTATAATCAGTATCCGTCCGGTATCCGAAGACTCCATTATAGCCAGTCAGGGCAATCGTGCCTCGTGCGCCCTTGTAGGCTCCGTCCGGGTGCTCCTTCAGGAACGTATTCAGGCGCGGAACCACGTCGAAATCGCCGATATTTTCACTGCCGTCGGTTTTTACATAGTGGCATTTTACATCACCGTTTTCGTCGATCACAAGCTTGTCCGGGAAGCTGGCCGGTTCATACGAATGATAATAGCTCAGGTCATCGACAGAAAGAACGATCGCTTTTTTTCCAGGAGGGAGCATCAGGCTCTGGTTCGGTGTAAAGTGAACCGTTCCGTCTGCATCAGTTGTCTCGGTGACAAGATCGTGGAGGCTGACGTAAACATATCCATTATCGTAGAGCTGCTGGGTGATCTTGTCAAATTCGTCTACGGTAGTCATCCAGGCGTTCATACCATCGGCCTGTGCCTGGCCGAGTGTGGATGCGTTGAAAGCAGCACTTGGGTCATTGACAAGCGAATGATAGAAAATATGTGGAATGGTCGTTACATCGACTGCAACACAGGATGATTTCGTAGTCTCATACTCCTGAATAGCGGCAGTTACGGTCGAATCGGACTCATAATCAGGGATCGACCGGAGCAGTGCGATAGCGCCGTCATAGTCGTATCCGGCAGCAAGAAGCTGTGCCTCAGTGAGTAGATCCTCCTCATTGGAAGCCGTCACGGTTTGTTTTTCTGATTGTGCTTCGGTCTGGACTGGTTGCGCTTCTGTCTGGGCAGGAGCTGCAGTTTCTTTTTCGGTCTGGAGTACAGAAGATGGTTTCTGTGCCGGACTGGATGTAATTCCATTTTGCTTTTTCAAAATCAAACTGCCGGCAAAAACAGCTGCACCGATAAAAACAATCGCGAGTACGATTAAGGAAATTGTGCGGCGGATCATCGCCTGACGTCTTCTTTTTCGGCGGCGTTCTCTGCGTGCCTGGGCCGCACGCTCATATTCCGCGTCGTCGTAAAATTCATCGTTCATAAAAAAGCCCCCTCTTCGATATGGTAATTGTCCAGGCGTGTGTTTTGACCTGAAACAAAAGATAGATTCAGTTTATCATAGATAGCAGAAAACAGCAATGAAAATAAGTGGGGAAACGCAGAAAGGGAATCCTGAAATTTTGAGAAAAAGAGGAAAAGGAGATAACAGAAAAATAGAAAAGCAGGATAGCAGAGGAAAAGAAGTTTGCGGTTGACAGAACGACAAAAGTAGATGAAAATAAGAAATGGACAATTTTGTGAATGCCAGCAAAACAGGAATGTTTTGATGTACTGTGGAGAAAATACCACGGATAAACACAGTGATGAAAAATGACGAAAAGATAAGGAAAGTAAGACAGGACAAAATTCGGCAATGCAGAAGAAAAAGAAAAGAGGACAGAAGCATGAATAAAAAAATAGAAGATGCCATACAGGAAGCAGAGTGTATTTTGATTGGGACAGGAGAAGAATTCACTCCGCAGGCACCGGCATGGGAAGGTCCGGATTGTCTGGAACCATTTTATAAAAATCGATATTATGCAGAACTTTCGGAAGAGGATGAGACACTGCAGGCGTATCGGAAGCTGCGGGAACTGATTGGGGAACGTCCGCATTTTGTTGTAACATTAAACACGGATGATCTGATCTGGCGGGCAGGATTTGCACGTGAGCAGGTGGTTGCACCGTGTGGAAGCTGTGGAAAGCTTCAGTGCAGTGAGCATATTGTGGATGCAGATGAGATTGCAAGACAGGTGATGGAGCAGTATCAGGCAGCTGGACAGGGGAAAGGACGGTATCTGGACGAGGCTGCGAAGAGAGAAGATGCGCAGGAGGCACAGAAGATTCTAAGTAAATATGCAGTCTGTCCAAAATGTGGAAAGCCGCTTGCAGCGCATATCATCCAGACAGACGGTTATCTGGAGAGCGGATATCTTCCACAGTGGGAAGCATATAAAAAATGGCTGGCGACAACCTTAAATAAAAAGCTGTGTGTATTGGAACTTGGTGTTGGGTTCCAGTATCCGCAGGTAATCCGCTGGCCGTTTGAACGGACGGCATTTTATAATAAGAAAGCGGTCTTTGTGCGTGTACACAGCAAATTCCCGCAGATTGAGGCGGAACTGGCAGACAAAGCGATCACGGTGAAAGAATCACCGGTGGATATGCTGATTGAACGCAGATAAGCATTCCACTGCTTCAAGTGCGCGGAGCACTAAGCGGTGGATGGAATGCTTATGTCAGTGGGAGTTGAAAGCTCCCACTGACAGGTCGCGAAGCGACTGCGTTCATGAAATATCATAAGGGGGGAAAACTCACACGTTCTCAATCTGCCAGTCGATCGGTTCAATGCCGTGTGCTTTCAAAAATTTGTTTGTCCGGCTGAACGGGCGGCTTCCGAAAAAGCCACGGTATGCAGACAGGGGACTTGGATGCGGAGATTCAAGAATCAGATGGTTCGGATTGGTGAGCATGCTCTTTTTCATCTGAGCAGGACGCCCCCAGAGAAGAAAGACAAGTGGGCGGTCGATATCATTTAAGATACGGATCGCTGCATCGGTGAATTCCTCCCAGCCAATTCCCTTGTGGGAGTTTGCCTGGTGAGCACGCACGGTGAGCACGGTGTTGAGCAGCAGTACACCCTGGTCTGCCCACTTGGTGAGGCATCCATTGTTTGGAATGTAGCAGCCACAGTCTTCGTGAAGTTCCTGATAAATATTGACAAGAGAGGGTGGAATCTGTACCTGTGGCCGAACAGAGAAACACAGGCCGTGAGCCTGTCCCGGTTCATGGTAGGGGTCCTGCCCGAGGATGACGGCCTTTACTTTAGAAAGAGGGGTAAAAGCGAATGCATTGAAGATATCATCGGCAGGTGGATAGATCTCATGGGTGTGGTATTCTTCGTTGATCGTTTTATACAGCTTTGCGTAATAAGGCTTGGAAAACTCCGGCTTTAACGGAGCGAGCCAGTCGTTTGAAATTGGAGGCATGATACGTATCCTTTCTAAGAATCTGTTTCATCTATAATTTTAAAGCCGTACCGGCACATTCCGGTCACGCAGGTACTGCTTTACTTCATTAATTTCCAGCTCCTTGTAATGGAACAAAGAGGCGGCAAGAGCGGCGTCCGCATGGGCATCTGTCAGTGCTTCATAAAAGTGTTCCTTTGTGCCGGCGCCACCGGAAGCAATGACCGGAAC
>ERZ894186.928-NODE-928-length-10154-cov-10.183285_pt1 | contig 10154 bp, 9 predicted proteins | sample MGYA00380280_ERZ894186 | MGnify/ENA primary metagenome ERZ894186 (study PRJEB32331, sample SAMN06328449) | human gut metagenome | biome: human gut microbiome; feature: stool | host: Homo sapiens | collected 2013-02-13 ... | reverse complement strand
GCAGCGGCCTCTCTGGCTGTCTGGCTGTATTTATTCCAGTCAAGTATCTGTGTCATAAAAAAATCCTCCTTTAAAAATCTGTGTCCGATTCGTTCCCTTCCGCTTCTGTGTCCGGTACTCCCTGCGGTCGCACCGGAATTCCGTTTACTTCTACAGAATCATCGGCCGGAATCAGAAAGTACGGCCGTCCGTTTATGATGCGCGTCTCGATCAGATCGGCGCGGTCCGGCTTGACCTGAATGACGATATCGGGTGTTTTGATCTCAAATTTTCTTGTGCTGACGACGTTTGTGACGAGAAGCGGGGCGTGGAGATCACCGGCGGTCTGCTCATACTGTTCATCAAAATGTTCGAGTACTTCGTCGGAAGCGCCGTTGTCATAGAGCAGGCGTTTTACATCGTCCTTTTCGAGCATAATCGGTTCCGGATCGTCTTTGCGTTCTTCCAGAAGCGTATTTAAAGTTTCGTTGATCGTCTTGACTGTTTCAAACGTGCAGTCGGTCAGCAGGGTATCCGCGACGAGTGCATTGAACGTTTCCTTCTGAGAGGAGGCCGTCATTGGAAGCTCGCAGCCGAGCAGCAGACGGGCAAAGTCCGGATTCAGCTCATCTGGATTTTTGGAATAATAGAGGATGCTGTGGATATCCGTGTTGCGGTCGGTGAAAGCCGGAAACAGAAAACCGGTAATCGGCGGCTCTACAAACCAGTCGCGGATACGTTCCTCGATAGCGTTTGTCTCTTCGTTGTAGCAAAGACCTGGTTTTGTCAGCTTGACCGGGCAGATTGCACAGAGCATAAAATCATAGACGTATTCGGAGGCATCAAACTGCTCCAGATTGTCGGTTCCTTTTTTGGGAATGTCATATGCGCCGTGTACAAGAATAATGTAATAGTTTTCCGGATAAACAAAGGTCTCGATGACTTTGTCGTAAAATTCATCGAGCAGTGCGTCGTCTTTTAATTCGCTGGCCCGCAGCTTCATGAGATATTCCTGCGTGCCGCCGCCAGCCTCCTGCGTCAGCGGAAATTCCATATCCAGCAGGTTTTTTCCGGCGGTGCCGGAAAGCGTTTTCTTAAAGATATCAAAATATTTAAACATTTCCTCCTCGGAGATTGAGAGAAAAGCCTCTTTCATCAGCGATTTTTTGTTCTTCTCCCCGTCAACGTAGCAGCCGCAGATCCGTGTGAGCGGACAGCGGTCCGGCGTGAAGAGACGTTTGATTTCAGAAATTTCCTTTTTATTCATAAATAATTAACTCCTATATTATAAGGCGGGACCCACGCAGTGGGGGGATCCCTTATAATCTTGCGTACGGTAACAAAAACATTCGCATATCAAAATCAGCGAAAAATATGATAGATCCCTTATAAGCAGTTCTGTGAGTCGGTTCAGCCATGTGCAGCAACTACTGTGTTCAGCAGATATAAGAGCAGGAGATGCACCGGATAAAACCAGTAGAAAAAGTATTTCATTTTCAGTCCGCGGGTGCCGTTGTAAAGCCAGATCGGAAGAAAAGCGGCCGGTGCGGGCAGTTCCCAGGCGACGGAACATGCGCCGCCGATGCATTGTACGGCGGTGGACTGTCTCGTCAGATACAAAATAGCGATCAGGAAGACGCCTTTGAAATTATAATCGGTGTTGAGCAGGATCGACAGCTGCATGCCTGCGCTTAAAATCAGAATGTACAAAAGAAAGCGCAGGAGCTTTTTTGGCGTGCTCCCGGAAAAGAACTGTTCGGCCAGACGAAACCCGATCAAAACCAGCAGTCCGATCAGAAGAGTGACATAGACATTCTGTTTTTCGGGATAATACCATGCACCCTTAAGTGCAAGGTCAAATGGAATCTCGGAGACCACAGTAAAGAGCAGCATTCGGAACGCATATTTTGCGGCACTTCGCGTGTGCAGGAATCCTTCCACCAGAAGAAAACAGAAAATCGGAAACGCAATCCGCCCGATGGACCGCGAGAGATTGTAGGCAGACACAAAAAAAGCCTGCCGCCCGGGCACCGCTGTGATGGAAGGAAGGTGGCACAGTGTGCGCAGCACGGTGGCTCCGGTGTGATCAATCAGCATCGAAAAGACTGCGATCAGTTTCAGGGTACTTCCGGAGATGCCGGAAAAATGAGATTGACGGGACATACTGCCTCCTGATTAAAAGAAAGTAAACGATACCATTTTTCAAACACGTTCTATGTCAGAATAAGCATTTTAAGGCCGTTTGTCAAGACAGAAAAAACGGGCGGAGCGTGGTAGCTCTGCCCGTTTTGCAGACGATAATCGGGGGTTTTCGCTGATCCTGATATGCGAAAGATTTCGGTAGCGGACGCGAGATCATAAGGGATCCTCCCGCAGGCGGGTTCCTCCTTATGACATTGCCAACAGCATCAGAATCTCATTGCTTCTTGCAATAAATTTCGTCATCTCGTCCGGATTTAAGGTCTTGTGTGCAAGCATGGCCAGATCGTAGAGCTGCTCACAAATCATCGGAACGTGCTCACTGTCTTTGTGTGCTGCCACATACTGTACCAGCTTGTTGTTTGCATTGAGCACAAGCGTTTCCTCATTGCCGAACATGGACGGATCCATGCCATACATGCCGTACATCTTCATCATTTCCTGCATTCTGCGGTTTTCCTCAGAGAGTGTCATCATAGAGGAAACATTTGCATTTTTCAGTTTTTCGACTTTGACAGTCAATTTGTCTTTGCCGAGTGCTTTACGGAAGACTTCTGTCAGGGTATCGGCAGTCTCTTTGAGAGCATCTTCATCAGTCTCTTCCTTGAAGGTGTCGGTGACATCTGCATCAATACGCTGGAATTTCAGGTCATCACGCAGCTGCTCCATATGTGTGATAAATGCAGAGTCGATGTTGTGCTTGAGGATGACAGCATCGAGTCCTGCCTCGCGGAACATATTGATGTACTGGCTCTGCTGGATCTCGTCAGTGACATAGTAGATTGTTGTCTTTTCCGGCTCTTTTGTCTCCTCGGAAGCGGAGTCTGCTGCATCTGCAGTTTCGGATGTCTCAGCTGAGGTCTCTTTTGCTGCATCTTCCTTCTTTGTAGCCAGATCCTGGATAGTCAGGTATTTGCCGTTGATATCCTTGTAAAGAATGTAATCGCCCATCTTTTCGCCGAATTTATGGTCCTTGATGCAGCCGAATTTGATGAACGGGCTGATGTCATCCCAATATTTCTCATAGGACTCGCGGTCGGTCTTGCACATACCGGTCAGTTTGTCGGCAACCTTCTTTGTGATATAGTCAGAAATCTTCCTGACAAAACCGTCGTTCTGCAGCGCACTTCTCGATACATTCAGCGGAAGATCCGGGCAGTCGATCACGCCCTTTAAGAGCATCAGGAATTCCGGAATGACTTCCTTGATATTGTCTGCGATAAAGACCTGATTGTTGTAGAGCTTGATCGTGCCTTCAATAGAATCATACTCTGTGTTGATCTTCGGGAAGTACAGGATACCCTTTAAGTTGAACGGATAGTCCATGTTCAGATGGATCCAGAACAGAGGCTCCTTGTAATCCATGAATACTTTGCGGTAAAATTCTTTGTACTCTTCATCCGTGCAGTCTTTTGGCTGTTTTGTCCACAGCGGATTCGGGTCGCTTAAAGATACCGGACGCTTGTTGATCTTGACACGGTCGCGGGCCGGAGATACCTCAACGACTTCCTTTTCTCCGTTTTCATTTTCTTTTTCCTCGGTCTTCGCGTCCTCATGGATACGCTCCACGATCACATCGTCATCGCGCAGCTCGGATTCATCGATTGTTTCATATTCCTGCTCCGCATTAGCTTTGGAAAGGAAAATCTCTACCGGCATGAAGGAGCAGTATTTACTGATGATCTCGCGCATCCGATATTCATTTGCAAATTCCAGGCAGTCATCGGAAAGGAAGAGCGTGATCTCTGTACCAACTTCCGTGCGGTTCCCTTCGTCGATGGAATATTCTGTGCCGCCGTCGCACTCCCAGTGTACCGGCTTTGCATCCTTCTGCCAGGAGAGCGTGTCAATGTGAACCTCATCAGCGACCATGAATACAGAATAAAAACCAAGGCCGAAATGTCCGATGATCTCATCCTTTGTTGTTTTATCCTTATATTTATTCAGAAAGTCAGTAGCACCGGAAAATGCAATCTGCGTGATATATTCCTCGACCTCTGCAGCTGTCATACCAAGACCGGTATCAATAAATTTCAGTGTTTTTTCATCCGGGTTGACGATGACTTCAATTTTCTTTTTGTAATCCTCCGGGTATTCGTATTCGCCCATCATCTCAAGCTTTGCAAGCTTTGTGATCGCGTCGCAGCCGTTGGAAATTACTTCACGGACGAAGATGTCATGGTCGGAATACAGCCATTTTTTGATAATAGGAAAAATGTTTTCACTGTTGATAGAAAGACTTCCTGTTCTTTTACTCATATTGTAACAACTCCTTTTTATATGTTTCAGTTTTTCATACAGGGTGAAGCCGGCCTGCCGGAAAGCATTGTATCTGCTTTGCGCATTCCGGTATTTTTTGATCGTTTACTACTCTGATGTGTATGATAATACTGATAGAACAAAAAGTCAAGAAGAAATTAGCACTCATTTTCAGTGAGTGCTAACAACAATTTCTTTTTTGTGAAAAAACTTTTCAAGCATTGCATCCCAGGCGTGATCGAGGGAATGATCCAGCGTAAAGATGCGAAGAGAGCTTCCGCTGATACAGGAAAGCTGTGTGCCGTCGTACCGCAAAGTAAGGAACAACCCATCCACGTCTTCCGGGCGATAAGAAAGTCCGGACTGCCGAAGCAGGGATTCTACATTGTACGGGGCCAGGCGGAATACGATCTGAAAGGAGAGTGGTGTATTTTTTCCTTTCATCAGCTCAAAAAAGAGCGGACGGACGCGTTTCCACAAAACGTAGCCACATTGTTCTGTGGTAAGCGTTTCTGCTTCGTCAGTACTGAAATAATCCGGGTGAATGGATCCGTCGAGATGGAAGGCTGCGTACGTTGTGACGGAGGCTTCTGATAAAAGGAACGCATCAAAGGTTTCGGTAAGCAGCAGCTTTTTCATAAAGTCTTTCAAGTCTTGAATCTGATAGGACTGCAAAGTAGTCCTCCTTTCCATAATAAAACTCATTCCTTTTATTATAGCGCACTGTCACCTGGAAAACCATAAAAAAATTGAAAAGTGTGATTTTCCTCTTTTCAAGAGAATACTCTTATGTTATTATAATGTAGTATTAAAAACCAGATTATGAGATTTCAAAAACACCAACTAAAAGTTTCGGGAGGCAATAGATATGGAGTACGTAATTGTAATGGACAGCTGCGGTGAGTGTACTGCGAGAATGAAGGAAGATGAAAGAGTCATTTCGGCACCGCTTACGCTGCAGGTGGATGATCATATCATTATTGATGATGATACCTTTGATCAGGCAGACTTTCTAAGAAAGGTGGCGGAAAGTCCGAATTGTCCGAAATCCGCATGTCCGTCTCCGGATCATTATAAGGAAGCATTTGAAAAGGCAGAGAAACGTGCCTACGGTGTGACGCTTACCGCAGAACTGAGCGGTTCCTACAACAGTGCAATGCTTGCAAAAGATCTCGTTTTGGAAGAACGTCCGGAGCTTCAGATCCATATTTTCAATTCCCGGTCGGCATCGGTAGGAGAGACATTGATTACGGAGAAGATTCAGGAATGTGAAGAAAAAGGAATGGAGTTTTCGGAGGTAGTTGAAACCGTCGAGAATTATATCAATACACAGAATACGTATTTTGTGCTGGAAAATCTGGAAACACTGCGGAAAAACGGCCGCCTGAGCAACCTCAAGGCGTTTGTGGCTTCTGCACTCAAGATTAAGCCGGTTATGGGTGCCACACCGGAGGGGACGATCATCCAGCTCGATCAGGCGCGGGGAATGAATAAGGCGCTGGTAAAAATGGTAGATTACATTGCAGGGGCGGCAGAAGATCCGGAACAGAAGATCCTTGGTATTACACACTGTAATTGTCCGGAGCGTGCCGAAGCAGTGAAGAATGCAATTCTGGAAAAAATTTCAGTAAAGGATGTCATTTTGCTGGATACGGCAGGAGTTTCGTCCATGTATGCAAATGACGGCGGTGTGATTGTGGTGCTGTGACGCCCTTACTTGACTCGATAAAATCACAGAAGAAAAACTTGAATTTTCATACAGATCGTGTATACTGAAAGAAGAATCTGTTTTGACAAAGGAGAGATAGCATGAGTCAGGCAAAAGTTGACCGTTATAAAGAGGAAAAGAAAAACCGTGCCAAGATCATCAAAAAGGAGAAGCGGCAGCTTCTGGCGATGAAATTAGGTGCATCAGCAGTGGCAGTTGTACTGGTTGCGTGGTTTAGCGTTTCCGTTTACCATGGTTTCCAGTCGCAGGATGCGTCCACGACGACAGAGAAAGTGAATTATACCATCAACACTTCGGCGATTGATGAATTCCTTACAGATCTGTATACAACGGAGGAATAGTACCTGTTGGATGGCAGAAAGTATTTTCCGGATAAAACAAAATTGCATAAAGGAAAACAAAGAATCCGGCGATCTGTTTCAAAAGAACAGGTCGCCGGATTTCTTAATACCTGTACACCGAATTTTCACAAAATTACCATAATGGGAACACAATTCCATCAAAAAAGGGACACAATCTCTAATTAAAATGTTCAAAGATTCCAAAGCGTATTTGAAAAATTATTTCAGCGTACAGCGGCGCACGTCGTGCAGAAGGCATTTTTCAGACATGCTATGGCAGCGGTAAAAAGCAAAGCCGCAGGGGCAGGCAGAGTAATAAGGAGTGGAGATCTGTCTGCTGCAGAACAGGAAAAATATGGAAGGAGTTCACAGCAATGAAAAGTGTGAAGGAAATCAGGAAAAGAGCAGGAGCAGGTGTGGCAGCAATGGCGATGGCCACGGCAATGATGATGGGCAGTATGCCAGTGTATGCGGCAGGCGAGGGACTTGATATGAGCACGGCTTATCCGGGTGTTACAGTAAAGGCTGGTGATACGGTAAGCTTTGGACTGGATTTTTCCTGCGATGAGGGAGCTTCATATGATGCAAAGCTTTCGGCAAAGTCTCTGCCGGATGGATGGACCGGTTACTTTAAGGGTGACAGCAAACAGGTTACGAGTGTACACGTAGATGGAGATGCACAGGACACAGACAGCAAGAACAGCACGGACTTCAGCCTGACGGTACCGGAGGATGCGGAAGATGGCACTTATACTGTAGAGCTTGAGGCAGATGGCGGAAAGGGCGCATCGGATACACTGGAACTTGAGGTCACGGTAAGTAAAGAGGAAGTTATGCAGAGTACGTTTACTTCCGAATATCCGGAACAGCAGGGTGCATCGGGTACAACGTTCAGCTTCGATACGACGCTTGTAAACAACCGTGCAACCGATCAGTCCTACAGCTTATCAGCAGAGGCACCGAGCGGCTGGCAGGTAACATTTACCCCATCCGGAGAGAGCACGAATGTAGCAAGCCTGAATGTTGACGCAGGCAGCAGCCAGGGGCTGACGGTAACGGTTACACCGCCGCAGGATGTGGAGAAGGGTGATTACACGATTCCGATTTCTGCGATTTCCGCAGAGGACAGCCTGAGTCAGGATCTCTCCGTATCGATCACCGGTACCTACAGCGTTTCCCTTTCCACACCGGACGGACGTCTGAGTTTGGATGCATATGCAGATAAGCAGACGAGTGTTACCTTAAGCATCACAAACAACGGAAATGTAGATTTGACTAACTTAAATCTGACTTCCACTGCGCCGACGAACTGGGATGTATCTTTCAGCGAATCCACGATTGATACATTGGAAGCAGGTGCAACAAAAGAAGTAACCGCTTATATCAAACCGGCACAGGATGTCATCACCGGAGACTATGTGACTGACATTACGATCAAAAATGATTCTGCATCAAGCATGGCAGAGTTCCGTGTCTCCGTAAAGACACCGACGACCTGGGGCATTGTGGCAGTTGCAATTATTGTCGTACTGGTAGCGGTACTGGCTGGAATCTTTAAGAAGTTCGGGAGACGATAACCATGGCTGAAAAAATGGAGAATATCATTCAGACTTCTCATCTGACGAAGCGATACGGAGCAAAGATCGCAGTGAACGATCTGAATCTCTCCATCAGAAAAGGAGAAGTGTTCGGACTGCTCGGACCGAACGGCGCAGGTAAGACGACAACGATCCTGATGCTGCTGGGTCTGACCGAGCCGACGGCAGGGACAGCGACCATCGCGGGCTGTGACTGCACGAGAAATCCGCTGGAAGTCAAATCGATCGTCGGTTATCTGCCGGATAATGTCGGATTTTATACAGATATGACAGGAAGGCAGAACCTGCGCTTTACCGGCAGGCTGAACGGACTTGACGGGCAGGAACTGGAGGATCGGATCGATGCGCTGCTGGAGCGTGTCGGTATGACAGAAGCGGCGGATAAAAAAACGGGAACGTATTCCAAAGGTATGCGCCAGAGACTGGGTATCGCGGATGTCCTGATCAAAGATCCGCAGGTCATCATCATGGACGAGCCGACACTTGGTATTGACCCGGAGGGTATGCGGGAACTGCTCAATATCATAAGAGATCTGTCTGTAAAAGACGGACGTACCGTTCTGATCTCATCCCATCAGCTGCAGCAGATCCAGCAGGTGTGCGACCGTGTGGGCATTTATGTAGAAGGAACTCTGGTTGCCTGCGGTACGCTTGCAGAGCTGGAAGCACACATCCAGAAAAACGGCACGTATCTGCTGGAAGTAGATGTGGAGCCGTGTGATGACCAGATCCTCGGAATGCTGGCTGGGCAGGATGGAATTCTTGGAATTGCAAAAGAGGGTCGGCGTTTTATGATTACCTCGAAAAAGGATATCCGTCCGCAGCTGACGAAGTTCCTTGGTGAGCATGATTATACCGTGATGCATCTGCATCAGCGCGGCGGCGATCTGGATGAGATCTACAGACGTTATTTTGAAAAGGCAGGGCAGAGTGATGAAAGCAATAAGTCTGAAACAAAAAGAAAACACGGCTGGAAACATAAATCAGCCGGAAAATAAAGTAAAAACGGTGAAGGCCAGTACCGGAAGAAACGCACTGGTACGCAAGGAACTTGCCGATCATCTGAAAAGCAAACGGTTTCTGATTCTGCTGCTTCTGATCGGCTGTACCAGCTTTGCGAGTCTGTACGGCGCGATCAGCGGACTGAGTGACGCGATCCAGTCGGACAGCAACTTCATTTTCCTGAAGCTTTACACATCAAGCGGAAGTTCGATTCCGTCGTTCATGTCCTTTATCGCACTGCTTGGACCGATCGTCGGTCTGGCACTTGGATTTGATGCGGTCAACAGCGAGCGTTCCAACGGCACACTAAACCGTCTGGTCTCACAGCCGATCTACCGTGATGCGATCATCGTTGGAAAGTTTCTGGCGGGAACCATCGTAATTGCGATCGTTATCTTTTCGATGGGTATCGCACTTGGCGCAGTCGGGATGGCTGCAACCGGTCTGGTGCCGGATGTGGAAGAGGTATTTCGAATCCTGATCTTCCTGTTCTTCACGGTGGTATATATCGCCTTCTGGCTGGCAATGTCGATCCTGTTTTCTGTCATCTGCCGCCATTCCGCGACCTCAGCGCTTGCGTCGATTTCCGTATGGATTTTCTTTGCGATTTTTATGAGCCTTGTGGCAAATATCGTCGCAAATGCGGTTTATCCGGTTAATGACCAGTACAGCGCAATGATCAACAGCCTGAACAATTACACGCTGAATCAGAACCTGAACCGTATTTCCCCGTACTACCTGTATAGTGAGGCAGTATCCACGATCATGAACCCGTCCGTGCGTTCGGTCAATGTAGTGACCGTCAGCCAGCTGACCGGAGCGATCAGCGGCTATTTAAGCCTGGGACAGAGCCTGCTGCTTGTCTGGCCGCATCTGACCGGCCTGGCCGCACTGATGCTCATTGCATTTGGCGGTTCGTACGTTGGATTTATGAGACAGGAGATTCGGTCGAACTAAGGATTTGCAGATCGCAAAAGCAAATCAGAAAATTTGTTTTACTGTGAACGGATCCGCTCACCGTTCACAGTAAAACAAATTTTCTGATTT
>ERZ894186.920-NODE-920-length-10205-cov-16.320000_pt1 | contig 10205 bp, 11 predicted proteins | sample MGYA00380280_ERZ894186 | MGnify/ENA primary metagenome ERZ894186 (study PRJEB32331, sample SAMN06328449) | human gut metagenome | biome: human gut microbiome; feature: stool | host: Homo sapiens | collected 2013-02-13 ... | reverse complement strand
ACATAAAAATCCTTAGCAACTTCGTAGTCAGATACGATGATTGCAATATGATGTATTTTTGATAAGTTCATTTTGTGTCACACTCCATTTCTTTTATTCTCATTTCACTCTCATTTTATTTCCATCACAAACTATATGGAAACCTTCAAAAAAGACCGTGTAAACTCCTGGAGTTCAGTTTGTCCACACGGTCGACCTTATTTCAGTTTTTCGAGGATTTCGTCCGCACTCATGCCACTTGCCAGCAACTTCTTCAGCACCGCTTCGGCTTCGGCTTTCTTAGCTTCTTCAGCGGCCTTAGCTTCTGCCTTTGCCTTCTTTGCTTCCAGCGTTGCCACTTCTTTTTCGGCCTTCTTCAGAGCAGTCTTTTTCTCTTTCAGGTCAGCCTTTAAAGTGTCAATATTCGCGGTAATGGATGCGATCTCAGTATTCAGAGACGCAATAGTCTCCTGCTTCTCTGCAATCTGGGTTGCGTAGTCGGTGTTATTGATTTTGGGACGGTTTTTGCTGCCTTTCGTTCTGGGCATAGGTGATAACCTCTTTCCTTTTTTAGTGATTAAAGTATAGCACTGTGTTAGGGTGCGGGCAATATATTTACATCACATCATTAAGTTAGTGTTTTTCCCAACTTCACCCAGTGCCGCATCAGATAACTCACCTTGGCTGTTCATATGAATTGCCAAGATAATATACTCTGTCAAAAACATATCTGTGTACATTCTAAAAGTATCTCTATTTGCATTGATGCTGTTCATTCGAGCCGCAACATTGCCGTGAAAGTTATTGCATCGAGAAGCATAAAGAATTCCAAATAGAACAAATGACAATCTTTCTTCATCTGTAAATTTATATTTTTTCTTCGTACCCTGCGCATCACAGAATGTAATCTCAGCTTCTTCTCCTAACATAAGTGCTCTTAACTTAATACCAAAACTGTGTGTTATGGCTCGACTCTTTCCTTTATTTGCATTGGCAATTCCGAGATCCACTGCATTACCAATAAGTGTAGGGTTGGAAATCTGGCAATATGACTTTCCATAGGCATTATCCAAAATTTCCGATAGCAGCGAAATTTTGCTTTTTAACGATTTATACGAAGAAGCTCTATATTTTTCTGCTATTCCATTCTTTTCCATCGCGTATCCTTTAAGCATATACGAGGCCACATAGTGAAATGTTTTGTCCGGCAATCTTTCCAAAAAAGGCTCTAGAACTGCTTTATATTTATTATTCCAATTCGATAAAATCGCGCCACGAACAAATTCAACACCTCTAGTATCTAAGCAAAATCCTACACTGTTATCACTCAACTGTTGAACATAATACGAATGATTGATTGCTTGCCAGCAAAATAGTGCTGCCAAATCTGGTCTCTGTGGCAAAACATAATAGCTGTCAAATAGATATGTTAATACTTCGTATGGGTAAGACGCACCTTGATTTTCCCAGTTTTCATCATATAGAAAATTAAGATTCTCCAAAATATTATTGTCGCCACACGGAAGAAGATTTAGATAACATTGTTTCGAATAATTCTTTGCGAGTCTCAAAATATCGTCCATAACAACAATACCTAATTATCCTTCTCTATGTTCATTCTTCTCACATCTTCGCCGATCATAATAGATCGTTGCCTGCTACTCACCACGGAGAGGTGTGTGATTATTCGAGCAGCGTAGGGAGCTCCCGCTCCCAGTCTATCACAATTTCATCCAGTTTTACAGACGTTTTCTTATCTTCATGATTCCGTAATACATTAAACCGCCGAGCACTCCACCTATTGTGTTGTAAAAGATATCTGATAACTGGAACGTACCCAATCGAAGCAATAACTGCAGCATTTCAATGCTTACCGAAAAGATAAATGCTATCTTTCCGCTATACAACAGTATCTTCTTCCAACTGTTTCCTATCTTTTCTTCGAATGTCCATATCACTACTGCCGAAAACGGCACCATCATGATTACGTTCTCGATGCACTCGGTTGTCAGCTTCTGCTCACCATTCACTGTCTCCCAGATTCCCCAACCGCCCATAACCTTGGACAACGGGTTCATCCACAGATTACGGTTCAATAATGTTCGGAACAAAATCATTGATGTCACAAAAACTAATAGGAACAGCTTCCGGAAAAACACACTCTCTTTGAATTTCTTGTACCATGTCACTATTGCTCTCTTCCAACCTTCGCCAGCATGTATAGGATCATATGCATACAGGTAGAAAAACATTGCAAGGAAAGAAAGAAGGAGCGAAAATCCAAACGGCTCATAGAGAGCAGTCAGGATATTTGTGAGGATCTTTCCGATTAAATCAATCTTTTCTTTCATCATCGCTTACAGATCACTAAACAGGTCAGCCTTGCACACACCGTTCTCCAGCATCTCTTTAAAACTCTCCTGAACAGCTGCCACATCCTCGTGATAGGTCATTCCGTACCAGGTGTCGTTGGTCTTCAGAACCTTCACAGACATCTTTCCCTGTTCCAGCAGTTCACCGATAAAGATAGGTATCAGATATTCTGCTTTCAAAGGATTGCCAGACACTTCTTTTTCGAAGAACTCTTTGAATCCTTCCTCCAGTGTAGTGAGAAAATCAGGAGTTAAACCCCACATATTCATAGAAACCAAAGAATCAACATCCACAGCCACGCCATCTGCATCTGCTCCATCTGCTGTTTTTACGATGTTCTTGGTCTCAACAATCTCAGTCAGATTGTTCTGCTCGTCCATCTTGCAGATACCACGAGTCACACCACCGTTATCAGACAACGTATTCTTCAGCACAAAGCCAGCCATACAGGACTTACCGCCATTCACCAAATACTCATGGACAGCCCTGAAGCCTTCTTTTCCATAGTAATCATCTGCGTTAATAACAATAAACGGTGTATTGATGACCTTCTTCGCTGCAAGCACGGCATGACCAGTTCCCCAAGGTTTCGTGCGGCCTTTCGGCAGAGTCCCCGGGATTTCATTGATATCCTGGAATGCATAATCTACAGTCACATCATGAGCGGAGCAGATAGTGGCAATGCGATCACCAATCACTTCTTTGAACTCTTTCTTGATATCCTTACGGATGATAAATACTACGTGGTTGAAACCAGCCTCGATTGCATCGTGGATTGAATAGTCCATGATGATATGGTTAGCATCATCAACCGGCTCCAACTGTTTAATTCCTGTTCCAAATCGGCTGCCGATTCCAGCTGCCATGATAAGTAATGTTGTTTTCATAGTTTTTCTTTTCTCTCTTATAATTTCTCACATCTTAACCGACCATAAGATCATTGCCTGCTCCCCACCACGGAGAGGTGTGTGACTATTCGAGCAGCGTAGGGAGCTTACTGCTCCCCTTGTTTTATAAATTCTTTAGAAATGTTTATTTTCTCTTTATGGAGTCAGACCTCATTGTCACGTATTCACTAATATTTGCCATCAGCCTACACCTCTCCGATATCTATTGTTGTTGACTCCTTAAATCTATTGTTCTAATTCTATGTGCTTCTTTTGTATTTTCAATAGGGTAAAACATATTTCTAAGTGTTTCTGGTATTTGCTGCCCATGCATGGAAATATAAATATCCTCTACCAGATTTGAAATAAAATATCCAAACGCAAGATCTTCAATGTGATAAACTGCATAATTTCTATTCTCATGCGGATTGTGCCTTGGCATTCCTGCATCCCAGTACTTTACAAACAGGTCTTTGCCAAGACAAATATGATTTACTATACCGGCAGCACCATTCAACACATCCAATAATTTCTCATCTTGGAGGTTTGTTGAATTATTTTCGAACGCAAATATCCCATTGAAGATCGACCTATCAATTGTTCTTCCATTCTCTGTAGCGGAACGAATTGCATCACGACAAACTTGAGTAGTTGCTCGTGATTTTACTTCAATTATTCCAAGAACACATTCCGCAGGCGCAATAACAAAATCATCCTGTTTAAACAAAAGAGGAATATCATCATGGTAAACAATAATGTCAATTTGTTTTGTAATGTCGCCATTGTTAACAACAAAGCCCGTTCCAACAGATATTCCCTTTGGAAGATGTTGCCTTAAAACATGAGAAAGAATTATTTCTTTGTAGCGTCCAACTTCGCCCCAGTGATGATTATCAATAAAATTTCCAACCCTGTCCTTTATGGATATCAGTTCTTTGGAAATGGACTGTTGATATTCTATATAATTTGACATATATCTTTACCTCGTTATTTTTATAGTATATTTGCATCATACTTCCCTTTAACTTTATATGTGAACTTCCTCGATAATTAACTCTCGTTTGGAGGGCACCATGTATTTCGATTATGAGGTCAAAATTCCAGATTCCAGACATGGAATCACAAGAAAAACGATCCGGGGAATAACCTATATTTACTATGCTTACGACCACAAGTATAGTTCAGATAAGCATTATACCATTCCGAAGAATACAACGATTGGTAAGTGCTTGAATGTTTCGTCAAAGACGATGTATCCTAATACTAACTACTTGAAATACTTCCCTGAGGCTAAACTTCCAGAGATGAATGAAAAATCTGACCGGAGTGCCTGTCTCAGAATCGGAGCATTCATTGTGATTCGTAAGATCATTGCAGAGTATCATCTGGATGAGATTATCGGCCGCCTGATTAGGAAGGATGCCGGTCTTTTCCTTGATCTGGCAGCGTATTCCATTGTTACAGAAAACAATGCCGGGCAGTACTATCCGGATTATGCCTACAACCATCCACTGTTCACACAGGGAATGAGGCTGTACAGTGACCCAAAGGTTTCTTCGTTTATTAACAGCATTACGAGAGATCAGTGCATTGCTTTCCAAAATGAATGGAACAACAGGCATGATCATCGCGAAAAGATCTATATCACTTATGATTCGACCAACAAGAACTGTCAGGCAGGTGATCTTGAGTGTGTTGAGATCGGACATCCGAAGGATGACAACGGAAAGCCTGTCTTGAACTACTCGATTGCCTATGATCACAATAATTCTGAACCACTGTATTATGAGGAGTATCCAGGAAGTATCGTTGATGTTTCTCAGCTTCAGCAGATGCTGGTGAAGGCAAGGGGCTATGGCTACCGTCAGGTCGGTTTCATTCTTGACCGAGGATATTTCAGCAAGGAAAACATTCACTTCATGGATAAGAACGGCTATGAGTTCATTATTATGATGAAGGGGATGAAATCCCTTGTCCGTGACCTTGTTTTGTCAGTCAAAGGCAGCTTTGAGGAAAAGCGCGAATACAGCCTGCGTGATTACAAAGTGAACGGTATCACCGTGAAACACCAGCTGTATCCTTCCGATGAGAAGGAGCGCTACTTCCACATTTACTACAACGAACGGAAACAGACATCCGAACGTGAGAATATCGAAGAAAAGATCGACCGAATGTCCCTGTTCCTGCGAGATCATCAGGGTATGAAGATGAATCTTGGCAATGAGTTTCGCAAGTATTTCGATCTGATCTTTTATCATGAAGGCCAGGATGACGAAAAATTCATGTATGGTCGGGAACGCTACAAGGCCATTGATGACGAAATAGCCCTGTGTGGTTATTTTGTTATTACCAGGGAAAACTGGAAGCACACAATCGCTGCGAGCCCATCGATCCCGCGGCGCAGGTCTGTAAATCCCGGTGCCAGATATACCTTTTTGAACTGCGAAACACGGGCATCATTCAGCATAGCCGAGAGCCTCCACAAGGCAACGGACCATCTCCGGGGCAATATCCGAAAAAATTTCTACAGAAAGCCCATCTGCATTCCGGATACAGGCCACCGGTGCTGCTGTGTTATGTCCGGGATTCGTAAGAAGCGTTACAGCTTCAGAACTCTTCCTGCGTGGGACAGGGAGTTCGATAAAAGCAGGGGCCCCGGTATTTGGAAGCAGATCCAGGCATGCTTTCCGGACACGTTTGAGACGGTAGTAATAGTTTGCTTTTGTAATACCATGCTGGGCGCACCAGGCCGCCACGTCCATTTTCCTTGGACGGTTCTGACAGTCCCGTATCTGCTCTGCCCACTCCATGAGGCGGACCTGCTTTGCTACTATGCTGGTTTGTGATGCCATTTTGACTCCTCCTGATTATAGCCGGTCAAAAAAGTTGAGTACTTAACTTTTTTGACTCGGGTAGTTTTGTTGGAATTTATTATGGCATGGATTAGAGAGGGCAGAAAGGTACCTGCTTTTTACCGTTTACGATACTTTATCAAAGAAAGCGATCATATAGAGCGGTAATGTAATTATTCCCCCTTCGCTGGTTCCTATATTTCCATCTATGAACTTATATCCATAGCTTATATCTTTATTATTTTTCATGATCGACTTTAGTGAATTTGCACGTGTATTTCCACTCTTGACCTCAATAGGAACTACTTTTCCATCTTTTTGAATGATTACATCAATTTCTTTTTTCGTTGTCTCATTTTTATAGAAATATAACTGATATCCCTTCCTATGAAGAGCATCTGCTACAGCACATTCAAATATTCCTCCTTTGGAATTTCCTGCCAAGGTATTTTCTATAATATGCTGTTTCAAGGAAAAATCTTTCATCGCCATCAACAGCGACAAGTCCGTTGTATAAGCTCTGAAAAAATCATCTCTTGCATAATCATCCAGATCAAATCTTATATCTGTTACAAGTTTACACAAATACAACATATCTGCACGAAGTAACCATTCGATACTAGAAAAATACTTCTGTGCCCTGCCTCCATGCTCAACTTCTTTATATTGAAATTTATGATTTTCTTTATCCAATAACTGTTTCGCAAGGGAAAGGTAGCACTTCTCCGCTTTTACCTTTTCTTCAGCTGTAGCATAATGGGCTATATCATACTGATATCCCTGTAACAGGCTTCTCTGAATCCGGTCAACCTCCCTGAAATCTTTTGTATCTATATACTTCTGAACTGCTTCCGGCATACCACCTATAGCGACATACTGCCTAAAATATTTCGTCATCTGAGAATGAATCGCCTCTGGAATAGCAGCTTTTGAACTAAGATATCCACAGATATTCATTATCATATCCTCAGAGATTCCCATTCCCCAAAGAAATTCCTCAAAATCTATTCCATACATTTTCAGATAATCAACATACCCAACAGGATAAGAGGAAGCACGTTTATAATCAATTCCTAAAAGTGATCCTGATGCAATGACATCAAACCTATTATCTAATGCCCAAAACTTAAGAGAAGTTATTGCTTCCTGACACTCCTGGATCTCATCCAGAAAAATCATAGTCTTTCCTGGAATAATCTTCTTTTCAGGAAAACGAAATCGCATAGCCATAACCATATTATCTACTGTTAGATCACCGGAAAAAATATCCATCGCAGAAGGTATCTGTTTAAAATTAATTTCAACAATTTCTTCATAGTTCTCTTCTGCAAATCTTTCAACTATATATGTTTTTCCTGTTTGTCTGGCTCCCTGAATCACAAGACATTTTTTGTTTTTTGAATCTACCCATTTTTTTATGTAATGCATCGCTTTTCTTTTTAACATAAAATGCCTCCTGTTACCAAATAATATTTTTATCAAGAACAACTTTGTAACATTTTTAATTACTATATTTCTTTTATCATCAACATTTTAGAATATTATATCATTGATCAATATATATTAAATGACTTTTTCCATTTCATACAATCTCTTCTGAAGCTCCGGTTCAAAGAAATTCTACATTCCTTCATCAAAGCTTATGAAAGGCTTCTCCATATCTTCAGTTGTGAAAATCAGGGCATTTTCGTTACTTTTCTTAACCGCACAGTCTGTGAAATTTTTAAATTCCTTATCAGTGACCGGCTGCTGCATATGCTTAACATCAAACAATACTTCTGTGTCAACCAGACTGTTTCCTGTTCAGGGTTTATTTGAACTTCAATATTAATATCACCATCCGTAAATAATATTATTTCATTTTTCATCTATAAGACCTCACATATTCTATCCTATTACACTCGCCCCAAATGGCATAAAAGAGAGTCTTGCCATCTTGAAAAACTGCTTTCCAAATGGAATTCCAACTATCGTAATGCACCAAATGCAACCAACTATTAGGTTTCCAAGTGCCATTTCCCATCCAAAAAATATAATCCATATAAGATTTACCAGAAACGAAAACATGCCATTTCCATACACGATTTCTTTTCCAAACGGCCAGAATGCCAGGGTTGCAAATTTAAAGCATTGCAGACCTACCGGAATTCCAATAATTGTAATACACCATATGCATCCTGCAAAAACCCAGGCCAAACCGCCCAGTAATCCTCCAAATATAAACCAAAGAATATTACCTATCGTTCTCATGACAACACATCCTCCTTATCAATGTTTAATATTCTTTTGCAATTTCCTCTGTTATCTCATATATCTCTTTGAATTTTTCTAAGTCCTCTGGAGATCTGATCAGCATGATTTCTTCGATTTTTCCAGTCCGTATGTCTTTGAATCCTGCTACTTCTTCTCCAGTACAAATGCTTGCACGAATAACTGGTTTCATATGTTCTCGGTCATATGTTTTTTTCACGATTTTCTTTTTGAATAATCCCATGCTTCATCCTCCGAATAATTACAGTAACAAGATCAATTATTTAATTTCTGGAACATTTTTCTGCATCGATTGCCAGTACAAACATCAGCACATCCAATGCATTTCCTGGATCCTGCACGTCAATAACATATGTATCAGTCATATGAAACAGTTCTTTACTAAAGGCTTTATTATCATTAGCAATGTAATAAAACTTACCATGATAAAAAGGTTTGAGCTGATAATTCTTTTAACACGTCACAAAGCAGTTCAAAACCGGTCTGTATATCCGCTACAGCGGTGGCTTCTGCCGGATTATGGCTGATACCTCCGATACTCGGCACGAAGATCATCGCGGTCGGGAAATGCTTTCCGAATACCATCGAGTCGTGTCCGGCGCCGCTGTTCATATGCTTATACGCGAGATGTTTCTCTTCACAGTGCCGCTCGATCACCCGAATCACGTTCGGATCCATCTGTACGGACTCCAGCCAGTCATTCTGTCGAAGCCGGGTCTGAAAGCCCTTGCGTTCGATGGATTCCAGTGCACGTTTCAGAAGAACCACATCTTGAAGCAGTTCCTCATTGCTACCATCGCGCAGATCGATGAGCAGATTCACTCGATCTGCAATGACATTCTGCATTCCAGGAAATACCTGTATCGCGCCATAGGTAAGGGTGGCAGAAGGGGCCTGCGCCATCATCTGACGGGTAGACTCTGTGATAAATTCCGCAGCAGCTACCACAGGATCGTGCCGTAAAGACATCGAGGTGGTACCTGCATGGTTCTGGCTTCCCTGAATGGTCAGCTCATAGTTGACGATACCGACGATACCGTCCACAATACCGATCTGCTTCTGCTCGCTTTCAAGCACCGGTCCCTGTTCGATATGCAGTTCTACGATTGCTCGAATATCGTCACGTTTCACATTTTTCAGCGCTTCCGTCCGATACCCGGCAGATACCAGTGCTTCACGAAGTGTGACGCCATCACGGCTGAGCTCCTCGAGATCCTCTTCTTTCAGTGTGCCACAGATTGCGCGGCTCCCCTGACAGCCGGATGGAAAACGACTGCCCTCTTCCTCCATCAGACCACCCACTTCCAGGCTGTGTTTCGGAACGAAGCCCGACTGTTTGAGGTATCCCAGCGCTGCCACACCGGTCACAACGCCCAGTGCGCCATCATATTTTCCACCGTTCTTTACGGTATCCAGGTGGGATCCCGTCAGTATGGTTCCAGGTTCTGTCCCCGGAAGCCGTCCATACACGTTACCGATCGCGTCCTCTCTGTATTCAAGCCCCAGATCCTCGATCCACTCACGCAGGATGTTCTTCGCGATTTTGTCTTCCAGAGTATACGCTGCACGCCAGATCTCTCCGTCAATGCGCGTCGCATCGGCCAGCTGACACAGCATTTCTTCGATTCTTACTCCCGCTTCGTTTTTCATCATAAATGTCACCTCATTTCATAGTTTGTTTTCTTTCAATATTTCTCCGTATTCTTCTCCTGCGCGACCTCCCATTGCGCATAATCAGGTATGGCATTCCTCACGTGACATGCTCCCACCACTTAATCTCTGATTTTAAAGTGGGGGCTTCTTGCTCAATGGCTCTACTGAGCCAAGTATCTACAAGCTATCC
>ERZ894186.919-NODE-919-length-10213-cov-9.355680_pt1 | contig 10213 bp, 7 predicted proteins | sample MGYA00380280_ERZ894186 | MGnify/ENA primary metagenome ERZ894186 (study PRJEB32331, sample SAMN06328449) | human gut metagenome | biome: human gut microbiome; feature: stool | host: Homo sapiens | collected 2013-02-13 ... | reverse complement strand
GACACAGAATTACAAGACTGATCCGGGAAAGTTATCGATTGAATGAACATTTATTTGTGAGAGGCCTTGACATCGTAGTCGTAGCAAGGCCAGGCGCGAAAGGGCGAAGCTTCTTTGAAATTGAGAGCGCGCTGCTTCATCTTGGAAGGCTCCATGGTATTTTGGAAAGTGGAGAGAAAAAGAAAGAAGTGAATGTCGAATATGAAAAAGATACTGATCTTTCTGATTAGATGCTATCAGAAGTATCTCTCGCCGTTGAAAAGTACAAGGTGTCCTTATTTTCCGACCTGCAGTCAGTACGGGCTGGAGGCAGTCCAGAAATATGGAGCAGTAAAAGGAAGCATTCTGGCTGCATGGAGGATCCTGCGATGCAATCCCTTTTCGAAAGGCGGATACGATCCCGTTCCATGAGGAGGAAATTAAAAAATGCTTTTGACCAAGACCTCAACATTCATTATCGGACCGGTAGCTACACTGCTTGGCTACATTATGAATGCGATTTTCTGGGTCCAGTCACAGATCGGAATTGAGAGCATCGGTCTGTGTATTATTTTATTTACGATTGTAATCTACATGTTGCTGCTCCCGCTCACGATCAAGCAGCAGAAATTTTCCAGGCTGCAGAGCAAGATGAATCCTGAGCTTCAGGCGATTCAGAAAAAGTATAAGGGTAAGAATCAGGATCAGGCAGCCATGATGAAAATGAACGAAGAGACACAGGCTGTCTATCAGAAATACGGTGTAAACCCGATGGGAAGCTGTCTGCAGATGGTTATCCAGATGCCGATCCTGTTTGCACTGTACCGCGTAATCTGGAATATTCCGGCTTACGTAACATCCGTAAAGAATTATTTTGTTCCGCTGGCAGATGCGCTGCTTAAAACAAACGGAGCGCAGGATTTTATGGCGGAAATTGCAAAGACGAATGCAGTTACATTCAATGACATGACACAGCTGACGCTGATCGATGTACTTTACAAATTCAAGCCGGATAACTGGTCTGCGCTTTTAGAGCAGTTCCCGGATCTGTCCTCTTTGATCACGAGTACGCAGAAGGATGTAGACCGCATGAACTACTTCCTTGGATTGAACATCGCTGATTCACCGGCGTCTATTTTCCAGACTGCGCTTGCAGCCGGTTCCATTGCACTGATCATTGCGGCGATTCTTGTTCCGCTTCTTTCCGCGCTGACACAGTGGCTGAATACAAAGCTGATGTCCACGCAGAATGACAATGCGACAAGTGGAAACGCGCAGGCAGATACAATGGCCAGCACGATGAAGACGATGAACGTTATGATGCCGCTGATGTCTGCAGTATTCTGCTTTACGCTGCCGGTAGGTATGGGTATCTACTGGATTGCCGGTGCGGTAGTACGTTCTATCCAGCAGCTGATCGTCAACAAACAGATTGACAAGATGGATCTCGATGAGATCATGAAAAAGAACATTGAGAAAGCCAATAAGAAGCGTGAGAAACAGGGGCTTCCGCCTCAGAAGATCACGAATACGGCAAAGCTGAATACCCGGGCGATCGAAAAACCTGCAAAGCCGGAGCTGACGCAGGAGGAAAAGGATCAGAAGATCCAGAATGCGACGGAGTACTATAAGAGCACAACGAAGGCAAAACCGGGAAGCCTCGCTTCCAAAGCCCAGATGGTACAGCAGTACAATGATAAGCATGCGAAGAAGAAATAGGGGGATTACAGGGTTATGGATTCTATTCGTGTAGAAGCAAAAACGGTTGCTGATGCAGTTACAGAAGCCTCCATCCAGCTCGGAACGAGCAGCGATAACATCGAATATACCGTCATCAGCGAAGGATCACGCGGATTTTTCGGAATCGGCGGAAAAAAAGCCGTGATCGATGCAAAGAAAAAATTCACGGATGACGATCTGATGAAGGAAGTCTTCGGCAGCAGTGACAAGCCGGAAAAGGCAAAGAGAGAGCCGAAAAAAGAAGTCCGCAAAGAAGAGGTCAGAAAAGAAACGAAGAATGACTTTAAGAAAGACTTCAAAAAAGAGTTTAAGAAGGAAGCCAGAACGGAAGCGCCGCAGAAAAAAGAGGCTGCACCGGAAATGGCAGCTGAGCCAAAGAAAGAAGAGCGCAGAGAGCCGAAGAAAGAGTTTACGAGAGAAAAACGCGAGTTCCGGGAAAACTCGAAAGAGAAGAAGCCGGAGACAGAGCCGGAAACTGCTTCTGCACCAGAGCAGGAAGAGACAGAGCTGAAGACACCGCGTGTACCGGCTGATCCCGAAGAGGCAAAGCGCAGAGCAGTCGATTTTCTGAAAGAAATGTTCCGCGTGATGGAGATGAACGTCGAGATCCGTGCAGCGTTTGCGGAGGATACGCTTGCTGTTGAGATCGAAGGCGAGGATATGGGACTTCTGATCGGTAAGCGAGGACAGACCCTTGATTCCCTTCAGTATCTGACCTCCCTTGTGGTAAACAAGGGAAAGGCTTCTTATGTGCGCGTCAAGCTTGATACCGAGGATTACCGCAGCCGCAGAAAAGCGACGCTGGAGAATCTTGCAAAAAACATTGCAATGAAGGTAAAGAAGACGAGAAGACCGGTATTCCTGGAGCCGATGAATCCGTATGAGAGACGGATCATCCACTCTGCACTTCAGAATGATCCGTATGTTACGACTCATTCTGAGGGCGACGAGCCGAACCGACGCGTTGTTGTAACGCCGAAGAAAGGCCGCAGTGAGGGAAGACCGCAGGAGCGCAGCGGATATCGTCAGAGAAGACCGCGTCCGGAGGGCAGCTACCGCACAAGAAGAGAACACGAAGCATTCCCGCAGCCGCAGGAAACAGCTCCGGCAGAAACTCAGGCGGAAGCACCACAGGAGTAAGCATTATAAGTTGACAATGTAAGAGAGAGTGTTGCATAATTGAAGAGATTGTGCAGCACTCTTTTTTTACTAAGTCAGGCAAGTCCTCTGTGAGGTTGCGCGGAGCAATAAGCAGTGGGCAGGATTGCTTATGGGCTGGGATCCCTTATGAATCCTGCGAGGAGCAAAGCGGATTGCGAATAGCCGCTTTGATTGAATTGGAGAGAAAAAAACATGGCATACAACATGGAAAATGATACAATAGCGGCGATCTCGACAGCGGTATCAAGCGCCGGGATCGGGATCATCCGGATCAGCGGAGCGGATGCGGTCACAGTAGCGGACCGCGTTTACCGTTCCAAAGGCGGCAGAGTGCATCTGAAGGATCAGGCATCGCACACGATCCACTACGGGTATATTGAGGACGACGATGAAGTGGTTGATGAGGTGCTCGTGATGCTGATGCGGGGGCCAAAGAGCTTCACGGCGGAAGATACAGTGGAAATCAACTGCCATGGCGGTGTTTACGCTGTGCGCCGTGTGCTGGAGGCGGTTCTGAAAAACGGCGCACGCCCGGCAGAGCCGGGCGAATTTACAAAACGCGCATTTTTAAACGGCCGGATCGATCTGTCTCAGGCAGAGGCAGTGATCGATGTAATCCAGGCAAAGAATGAATATGCATTAAAAAGCTCTGTCAGCCAGTTAAAAGGCGCAGTCCAGGCAGCTGTACAGAAAATCAGGGAACGGATTCTTTACCAGATCGCATTTATCGAGTCGGCGCTTGATGATCCGGAGCATATCTCGTTGGAGGGGTATCCGGAGCGTCTGGAAAAAGAAGCAAGGGATCTGGAGCAGGAAATTACTCATCTGATTGATTCAGCGGACAATGGCCGTATCATGAAAGAAGGAATCCAGACTGTGATCCTTGGCAGGCCGAATGCAGGAAAGTCCTCACTTTTAAATGCAATGCTCGGCGAAGAACGGGCGATCGTTACGGAGGTGGCAGGAACGACGCGTGATGTGCTCGAGGAGAGTATTTCATTGAATGGTCTCACTTTAAATATGATCGATACAGCAGGAATCCGGGAGACGGAGGATGTTGTGGAGCGGATCGGCGTTGAGCGTGCGAAGGAAAAAGCACAGCAGGCAGATCTGATTCTGTATGTGGCAGATTCCTCGCAGGAACTGGATGAAAATGACCGGGAGATCCTGCACTCCCTTGGCGGCAAAAAGGCAGTCCTGATCCTGAACAAATCCGATCTTCCGCCCATAGTGACGGCGGAGAATTTAAAGAAAATAACGGGGGAACAGTATCCGGTTCTTTCGGTATCGGCGCGGAAAGGAAACGGGATTGAACTTCTGGAACAGACGATCCGGGAGCTGTTTTACCGCGGAGAGCTTTCTTTCAATGATGAGGTATATATTACAAACGCAAGACAGAAAGCAGATCTTGTAAATGCCCGTGAAAGCGTTTTAAAGGTGCTTGAGAGCATTTCTCTGGGGCTTCCTGAGGATTTCTACTCGATTGATTTAATGAGCGCGTATGAGGCGCTGGGCGCGATTCTGGGCGAATCCGTCGGAGAAGATCTGGTGAATGAGATTTTCAGCCGGTTCTGTATGGGAAAATAATGGAATATATGACGGAAAAATTTTGTCTGCAGTGCCTTGGGCAATGCAGGCGGAAGGTTCTGTGAAACGGATGTGTGAGCAGCATGAGCAAAAAGAAAGAGGAAGAAAGAAATGAGTAAAGTAGAAGAGTATGTGGATGTCGTGGTTGTCGGAGCCGGGCATGCGGGCTGTGAGGCGGCGCTTGCCTGTGCAAGGCTCGGGATGCAGACTGCTCTGTTTACCGTGAGCGTTGACAGCATTGCACTGATGCCGTGCAATCCGAATATCGGAGGCAGCTCAAAAGGCCATTTGGTGCGCGAGATCGACGCACTTGGCGGTGAAATGGGAAAAAATATAGATCGGACCTTTATCCAGTCGAAGATGCTGAATAAATCAAAAGGACCGGCGGTCCATTCCTTGCGCGCACAGGCGGACAAATCCGATTACTCACGCAGTATGCGCCAGGTGCTGGAGCGGACGGACAATCTGATGATCCGGCAGATAGAAGTAACGGAGCTGATCGTGGAGGACGGCGCTTTGACCGGCATCAGAACGTACTCAGGCGCTGTATATCACTGCAAAGCAGCGATCCTCTGTACCGGTACGTATCTGAAGGCAAGATGCATCTACGGGGATGTGAGCGTGCATACAGGGCCGAACGGACTGCAGGCGGCAAATTATCTTACGGACTCTCTAAAGGCAAACAAGGTGGAGCTGCGGCGCTTTAAGACCGGCACTCCGGCACGGATAGCGAAAAAGTCTATTAATTTTTCAAAGATGGAGGAGCAGAAAGGCGATGAGCGGATCGTACCGTTTTCATTTACGACCGATCCGGAAAGCATCCAGAAGGAGCAGGTTTCCTGCTGGCTGACCTACACGAATCCGAAGACACATGAGATTATCCGCAGCAATCTGGATCGTTCCCCGCTGTATTCCGGAATGATCGAGGGTACCGGCCCGCGCTACTGTCCGTCGATTGAGGATAAGGTTGTCCGGTTTGCGGATAAGGAACGCCACCAGGTATTTATTGAGCCGGAGGGCATCCACACGGATGAAATGTACATTGGAGGTATGTCGAGTTCGCTTCCGGAGGATGTGCAGATCGCGATGTACCGCTCTGTACCGGGACTGGAACATGCACAGATCGTGAGGAACGCATACGCGATTGAGTATGACTGTATTGATGCGAGAGCGCTGTCTCTTTCCCTGGAATTTAAAAATATCTCCGGTCTGTTCAGTGCCGGCCAGTTTAACGGAAGTTCCGGCTATGAAGAGGCAGCGGCACAGGGACTGATCGCCGGGATCAATGCAGCGCGGAAGATCCAGGGAAAAGAACCGCTGATTTTGGATCGTTCCGAGGCGTATATCGGCGTGCTGATTGATGATCTGGTAACGAAGGAAAACAGGGAACCGTATCGGATGATGACTTCCAGGGCAGAGTACCGTCTGCTGCTGCGGCAGGACAATGCAGATATGCGTCTGACGAAAAAAGGCTATGAGGTCGGACTGATTGATGAAGAACGATATCAGAAGCTGCTGCAAAAAGAGCGGGAAATTGCGGAAGAAATACAGCGTGTGGAGCAGGTGCATATTGGAGCGAATGAAGCGGTACAACACTGTCTGGAAGCGCATGGAAGCACCGTGTTAAAAACCTCGGCAACGCTGGCAGAGCTGATCCGCAGACCGGAACTGACCTATGAGATGCTTGCGGAAATAGATCCGCAGCGCCCGGAACTGGCTGCAGACGTTGGCGAAGAGGTAAACATTAATATCAAGTACCGCGGATACCTGGAGCGTCAGGAAAAGCAGGTAGAACAGTTTAAAAAGATGGAGCGGAAAAAGCTCCCGGCAGATATGGATTATGACGCAGTACCAAGCCTGCGCACGGAGGCCAGACAGAAACTGAAGCAGTACCGTCCGGAATCGATCGGACAGGCATCCAGACTGGCAGGCGTTTCGCCTGCGGATGTCTCCGTACTGCTTGTATATCTGACCGGAGGCATGCACAGAAAACAGGGAGAAAATAATGAGTGATCAAATGAGTATGGGAGAGGAACTGCTGGAACGCTATGATGTGTCACTTCTGGAGCAGAGGTTCCTTGACCTTGGTATTACACTGACGAAGGAGCAGGAAATCCGATTTCTGCAGTATTATGAATATCTCGTGGAGAAAAATAAGGTGATGAATCTGACGGCGATCACGGAATATGAAGCGGTTGTGGAGAAGCATTTTGCGGACAGCCTGGCCGCGGCAGCCGTGTATGATATCGGGAAAGCGAAAAGTGTGATCGATGTCGGGACGGGAGCAGGTTTTCCGGGGATTCCGCTGAAGATCGTGTATCCGCATCTTAAGATCGTTCTGCTGGACTCACTGAATAAAAGAGTACAGTTTTTAAATGAGCTGATTTCTCTGCTGCATCTGAAAGACGCACAGGCGGTTCATGGAAGAGCGGAAGATTATGCGAAAAAAGAGGAGTATCGAGGACAGTTTGACCTCTGCGTATCGAGAGCAGTAGCCAACTTATCGACACTTTCCGAATATTGTATTCCATTTATAAAAATCGATGGATTATTTATTTCTTATAAATCGACAAAAATCGATAAAGAAGTGAAAGAGGCGGGTACGGCAGTCTCACTTCTCGGAGGCAGAATCGAGGAGAAGAAAGAGCTGATTTTACCGGGCAGTGATATTCCGAGAAGCTTTATTTTAATTCGAAAACAGCGTCCGACGCCGGCGAAGTTTCCACGGAAAGCAGGACTGCCGTCGAAGGAGCCGCTGTCCGAAAAGACGAAGCCAGGTGGAAAAAAAGGGAAGAAAGAGAAGCAGGAATGAGAAAATTGTAAAACGGATATTCGCAATCTGCTTCGCTACTTGCTTGGCTAGGTTGAGTAAGAGCAGAGAAGTAAGAAAAAGGGAAGAGAAAAACTCCTGTGGCAGGATGCACGAAAAAAAGGGCGTTCTGGAGCAGGAGTTTATCATTTTTCAGACACGCTATGGGCGGATCTGACAGAATATTAGAATGTGTAGAGAAGCTCAAGCATCTCCCCTTCATTTTCAAGCTGCGGGAGAAGTTTAGATTCGGAGATTGGCTCAATTACAAGATGCGGCTGAATTGCCCGGTACTCACGTATCAGAGTGTCTGCCTTTTTGTTCTGAGTGCCGATGACAAGAACAATTCGGTTATCGGCAGCCTTTAATGCACGTGAAACATCCGCATACAGATAATTTCCAAACTGGCTTGCAAGCAGATATTTTCCGTTGCCGTTTCCGGCATGTGCGGCATCATAGTAAGCTTTTACAACGGAAGGTTCCATGTGAAACGAATCAAAGAAACAGGTTTCAGTCAGATAATATTCCGTATTCATGTGGCTGGTGAATGCATAATACAGTGCTTTTCCGATAATCGGAAGCTCAAATGCGCGGACAATAAAGCGGGAACGATCATCCGGTGTTTTCTTTAAGGTGGTCAGATCTGTCGGACTTACCATCATGATTTCATCAAAGAGGTCATGATTAATAGCATTTGCGAGCAGGACAAAGGAATTGGAAAGACCGGTTGCAGCAACATTGGTTCTTTGACCAATCACTTCGGTTACGAAATCAGTGATCATCTGAACGTAAAAATAATTGGTATAGGTAATTCCCGGTTTGTCGGATTTTCCACAGCCGACCAGATCGATTGTATAGATTCGATATGTGTCAGTCAGCTGCCTGGCGAGATGATGCCATTCATAGCTGGAAGAACCGACTGTCAGGTCGTGGATGAGAAGAAGGGGCGGATTCCCTTTTTCACCATATACATGATAGAAGATATCGCCGTGTTTCCAATGATAATATTTGCCACCGGTTCTTGTGTTGGTATTTACAATGGATGAAGAATCGATTACTTTATTAAAGATTTCAAGTGCCCCAAGAACGAACACAGAAGTTTTTAATAAGGATTTGCGTTTTTTCATAATGAGAACAGTCCTTTCTACAGCAGTGATATAAAAGAACGTTAAACAGATGCTGTTTTTCTTTTTAGTATAAACCATTCCCTGAAATGTTACAATAAAAAATCTTTCCTTTTCGGTGCAAGTGGGGTATGATTGTTAAAGGAAGAAAAAACACTTGGAAAGAGAGGAAGTGATATAATGCTGAAAGAATATATTATAAACCTGATGGATGTAAATCAGGAAGAAATGGGACGTTATGTGGAAAAACTGAAAAAACTGCAGCAGGAATATCAGACGGGACAGGAATGGATTGTAAATCTGCAGAAGGAAAATGATCTGGAACAAAATATTTTTTCGCCGAGAATCGCAGCAGCCGGAGGACTTGAAAAACTGGCACAGGCACAGGAAAAACAACAGGCAATAGAAAAAGAGATCGAGGAAGTAAAAAAACAGCTTGGTGAGCTGAAAAAGAAAGAGGAAGAATATAAGGGGTTACTTCGGGAGACAGATGCGCAGGAAGTGTATTTGACGAAAGACGAAAAGGCAGAGAAAAAGACAGAGCCGAAAGAAGAGAAGAAACGGACAGGAGAGATTTTTGACGAAACAGGAGAAAAACAGGAAGGCGCGAATGAAAAGGTAAGATACACGCACAGCCTGGAGACAGAAAAAAAACAGGATGAGAAGATGTTCGCGTTAAAGAATGACAATAATAAAGCGGAAGAGGGAGAGAATGGGGCAAAAGAAAGCAAAGAACCGGAGAAGAATGAGCCGGAAAAAAGTATGAAATCAGGAATCTGGATAGAAGAGCCAGAACAGGAGAAAAATGCTGAAAATAAATATGAAATAACAACGGAAAGCCCGGATACGGAGATGCTCAGCAAAGAGACTGACCGTCCGAAAGGAACTGCACCGACAGCAGCAGAAGAAAAACAAAATGAGCATACAGAAATCGCTGTCAGTGAAAAAGTGGAAGAAGCGGGAAAACAAAAAGAAAGCATGGAAAAGTCTGCTCCAGATGTTCTGGAAGAAACAGCAGTAAGCGAAAAAACCAAAGCTAAGCAGATGATGAAAGAAGAAACGGATAAAGAATCCGGGGCAGAAGAGCAGCATAGTGCAGAAAAAACAGATCCGCCGGTTGACCTGGCAGCTAAAATCAGGGAAGCCCTTGATCGAAAAAATCGCCTGATGCAGGCTGATCAGGAAAACGAAAACCTTCATAAACAGATCGCGCAATTCCATACAATGCTTGCAAATTTATACAGTCAGACGGAGTTGTGCATGGCATTAATGAATGCTGACCGCAATAAATGCAAAAGTGAAATGCACAAAATGAAAAAAATGATAAAGAAGTATGCGGATATGTTTGAAATGAAACCACTGCAGAATATACAACAAAAAGAAAAAGGACAGTAAGAAAAAGATTTTTTGATTTGAACAGACATGCACTGAGAGAGGCAGGCATATATGTTTCACGTGAAACATATATGCCTGCTTTTTTGCGACGCAGAAAAAATTCTTTCTGATAAATCAAAAAGAAGAAAATAGCTACACACAGAAAGAAGTGGAGTTATCTGCGCTGATTTTTTCGTTCCGAAAAAAATCAGAAAACAAATGGCGAACGGGTTCCCTTATGATATTTCATGAACGCAGTCGCTTTGCGGTCTGTCAGTGGGAGCTTTCAACACCCACTGACATAAGTATTCCATCCACCGCTTAGTGTTCCATGCACTTGAAACGGGGGGAATGCTTATCTGCGTTCAAAAAGTAAAAAATATAGTAACTGTTCAGAGCCAACCTCCAAAATGCTGCGCATTTCGTCGGTGTGGCGTAT
>ERZ894186.918-NODE-918-length-10214-cov-10.175608_pt1 | contig 10214 bp, 6 predicted proteins | sample MGYA00380280_ERZ894186 | MGnify/ENA primary metagenome ERZ894186 (study PRJEB32331, sample SAMN06328449) | human gut metagenome | biome: human gut microbiome; feature: stool | host: Homo sapiens | collected 2013-02-13 ... | reverse complement strand
CCGAGATCTACACGTAAGGAGTCGTCGGCAGCGTCAGTGTGTATAAGAGACAGGTCCGGAACATCGCCTGAAGAGTTGCCGTTCCGGGCTGATGCGATAACACCGTAGGGATCCAGATTTCCCTGCTGCTGGTATGCTTTCAGCTCGTCCAGTTTTTCCAGAATCTGCGCTTTGGTCGGCTGAGTGTAAGCTTCGTAATCATAGATCGGAGCATCGCCGAAAAAAGCCTGAGTGATGGAATCGATCCAGTCCTGAGAAAACTCTTTTGCTTTGACGTTCCAGATGCTGACATGGTCTGTCTCGGGGACTGAGATGGAGGCATTGCAGGTGAGATGAAGGACTCCGTCGGAAGAGGTCACATTCGCCGTGTAGGTATCCGGCACAGAAAGCCTGGCGGAGAGTAAGGCATCAGAAGAGACCTGGGCAGAGCTGCTGCTGTCTGCTTCGGTGGCCTCCTGATAAGCAGCTGCCGAGCCGGTTTTCTGGCGGACGATCGTTTCATCCGGAGCTGCCGCACATCCGGCAAGAAGCGAGAGACTAAATAAGGTAATCAGAAAAGATAGACGTTTTTTCATAAAAGCTCCATTCCGCCGCCTGAATTATGGCGGCATAAATCGGTGTCAGAGTGATACTTTCGGTCGCTCAGGATTTGACTGCACCACTGCTGAATGCAAATCCCCTGTTGATTATCGCGCCGTGTAACACGGCTGAGAATGTAACCTGGTTGAATATTCTTCAGGAGTATAGCATGCTCCTTGTTTCCAGGTATTCAGCGGGATGTAAGCAAACTGTAACCGATGCGGCTTCCGACACCGGGGGTGCTTTCAATCTCCAGTTCGCCGTCATGAAGCCTTGCGATCTGAGCGCATAGTGCAAGTCCAAGCCCGGCGCCTCCGGCTGCCCGGGAACGGGATTTATCTACCATATAAAAAGGCTCGGTGACTTTTGCAATTTCCTCCGGTGCGATGCCGCAGCCGTGATCTTCCACCCAGAAACCGTATTCGTTTCCGATAAGCGTAATCTCGCTTTCATCCGGAGATGCTTTCGATGCGTTATCGATCAGATTTGTGAGCATGCTCAGAAGCAGATCCTCGTCTCCGATAAAGGCTGGATTACCTGAAATCCGGATGCTCAGGATTTGTTTTTTCTGTTTGAACCGTGCTGCCGTCAGTGCGCGGGCATGGCCGGCAAGCGGAATGAGAAAGACCTCTTTTTTTTCGATGGAGGTTTCCTGGGAGAGTCCGACGAGCTGCAGCATTTTGGCGGAGAGTCTGGAGAGCCGGATGGCCTCAGATTCGATGTATTGAAGTGCCCGTATCTGGCGCGCTCCGGAAAGCGAGACACGCTGCAGCAGCTCCGCATACCCCTGAATCCCGGTCAGCGGTGTTTTCAGCTCATGGGAGAGTGCGGCGAGAAGCAGCCGCTGTTTTTCATTTGCGGCGGCAAGTGAATTGGCATGCTGTTCCACACATTCGGCCATATGATTGAAGCTTCTGGCCACCTCTGCCGTCTCATCGCTTCCTTTGCAGGAAACGCGTGCGCAGTAATTTCCGGAAGCAATAACATTTGCGGCATCGCGGAGCTGATAAAAGGAGACAAGAATACGACGGATCAGAAAAGAAAGCAGAAGAGACAGCAGCACCGAGAAAAGGAGACTGAGAAAAAGTCCCTGAAGAAAGCTGGTGCGAAGCCCGGTATACGTGTCTGTGATATCGCGGTAATGCAGCAGCCGTAATTTAGCATGGATATCCGTATAAACGATGAGCAGCCAGGTATCGCTGTTTCTGGCAAGAAAGACATGGCTGCTTTCTATGCGAGTGAGCATGCTTGGATCTCTGGTCAGACGTTCGGGAAGCGGACGTGCATGGGAGAAATCAAAGGTATAGGGAGAGGAATTGTACAGCTCTTCGCCAGAACCGTAAAGAACGGCATTTTCACTGAAGCTTTTTTGAAAAATACAGCGGGCGGCCGGAAAATACCAGGAGTCAGATGGCTGGAGAGCAGAAAGCCGGGCAGAAAAGTTTTTGGCATCCGTATTTAACTGCTGCCATTCGGATTTGATGAGCACGCGCAGAATGGATGTCTGCATGAGGGACAGGTTCCAGAGAGAGAAGGCAGCCGAAAAGAAAAGAAGAAGAGAGACGGCCGCTGCAGTGATTTTGGTACGCAGCTTCATGAGTGATCCTCCAGTCGATAGCCAATACGCGGAATCGTTTTGATGACGTCATGAAAATCCAGTTTTTTGCGGATGCGTGCGATATGCACATCGATCGTGCGGGTTTCGCCCTCAAAATCAATGCCCCAGAGTGCGTGAAGAAGCTGCTGACGGCTGATCGCGATGTTTTTGTACTTGCATAAAAGCAGCAGACAGTCAAACTCCATCGGTTTAAACGGGATTTCGACACCGTTCTTTTTTACGATTCGTTCCTTTGGAAAAATTTCCACATCGCGGATGCGCAGTACATCTTCGGCCGGCTGGTGGCGTTTGAGGACATTTTCCACGCGCACGAGCAGCTCGAGCATCTCAAAAGGCTTGACGATATAGTCCTCCGCGCCGCCCTGCAGTCCATGCACTTTGCTTGTCAGGTCACCGCGGGCGGTCAGGAAGATGACCGGAATGCCAAGCTCCGTGCATTTTGGCAGAAGCGCAAAGCCGTCCTGTCCGGGCAGCATAATGTCGAGAAGGGCGAGGGAGGGAAGTCTTTGGGCAGATGGCGCAGGAACTTTGCCTGAGTGTACGGCATCGTTTTGTTTAAGAGCTGTCACACTGCCGGAAGAATTTCTGATATCTGGCGCTGATGTGGTGAAATCCTGAGACAGTGTGCAGGAACTGGCTGAATTTTTGTTATCAGATGGAAGCGCAGAAAAATCGCGAGAAAGTCCGTCAAGATAAACAGCAGCCTCATCTCCGTCAAAAAATGGAACTGCCTCATACCCGGCGGTTTCCAGGTTGATGCAGATCAGTTCATTGATCGGAAGCGAATCCTCGATGACCAGTATGGTTGTATTCATAAAAGTAAGATCCTTTCACAGTAGAAAAATTAGCAGAATCACAAAAGCAGCGAAGCGGATTGCGAATATCCGCTTTGACTTTGAGTGTGGCAAGTTCCCTGCAAGGCTGCGCAGAGCAATAAGTAGAGGGGGCCCTGCCTGTATCAGAAGACAGGCAGCCCCATTGTAATATAGGAAACAATAATTTTCAATGAAACGGAGATTGCCAAGTTGTAAACATTGCGGGGCGGTAACACAAAAGGGCCTGATTCCGGAGAATGGAAGGCATTTCACGATTGCAGAATACTGCGCGGTATATTAAAATGAAAGAAAGGGGGATAAAGCAAAATGAAGAAGAGAAAAATTGCAATATTGTTGTCAGCACTGATGCTTTGTACAAACATTTCGTATGTCGGGATCGACGGAAATGCGGAGGAGATTTTGCTGGAGGAGCCGGAAACGCTTCTGAATGAAAGTACAGAAAAAGAAACGGAAGTAGTCCCAGCCGGAAGAATTGAGATTGAAGAAATCACGGTTACGGATGAACCCGAAGATCTTTTACCGGAGGAAACAGAATCCGAAGAACAGACGGAAAGTGAAGTTTTGGAAAGTGAAAGTGAAACGGAACCGGAAATTCTGGAAATGTCTGAAGAAGAATCTGAAATTTTGGATACTGAAACAGAATCTGAAACGGAAACCGAATCAGGAATCGAGCTTTATGAAACGGAAACTGATGGCAACAGTGGAAGTTGCGGGGAACAAGTGACCTGGAATTATGATCCAAAGACGAAGAAACTGGTATTAGATGGAACAGGAACAACATTTTCCTACCATGCGTTTGGAAACGGAAATCTTCCGTGGAATGATTATAAGAAGGAAATTACTTCCGTTGAAGTAAAAGAAGGAATTACCGCTTTGGGAGATGAAATTTTTTCTGAACTTAAAAACGCTACGGAGATACAACTTCCGGATTCCCTGCAAAGTATCGGGGGAGATTGCTTTGCATACAGTGGTTTTACAGCAATTACAATTCCAGATTCTGTTACAGAAATTGGTTTGGCTGCATTTTCCTGCTGCAGAGCTTTGAAGCAGATTGAAATACCAGCCAATGTGAAAGAAATTCACAGAGCAACATTTGGAACGTGTGAATCATTGGAGAGTATCATAATCCGGTCCAAAACATGTATTTTTGAAGAGGGGGAAATAACCGGGGACAGTTATGAGTTAAGGAAAGTAGCCTGCTACGAATATTCTTCCGCATACTGGTATTTTTATGATACCGGTGTAGAGATTGAACTGCTTGGTACGCTGCAACCTGGAGAAGAGGGGTATGTTTCTGCAATCGAATACTCTTATGATGAAACGACAAAAACACTGACGATAAGCGGAAGCAGACCAATCAAAGACTATTATGGAAATACTCCATGGAGTGCCTATAAAGATAAGACAGAGATTCTGGTGATTCAAAATGGAATTACGGGAATTGGTTATCAGGCATTTTCAGAATTTACTGCATTGAAGCGGGTGGAATTGCCGTCAAGTGTTGCCAGTATTGAAGAGCGTGCATTTGCAAACTGTACGGCTTTACAGTCGCTGATTGTGCCAGACGGAGTAAAATGGATTGGAAATGGAGCATTTTCTAATTGCAGCAGCCTGGAGACGATTACGCTTCCGGACAGCAGTATAACGTATTACGATTCGCTTTTCCGAATTACTGTCTATGGAAATGAAGGAACCGCTGCGGAGCATTTAGCGGCGGAGAAGGATGTTGAGTTCAAAAGCCTTTCCGGGCACGAACATACTTACCAGAAATCGTATCATATCGGAACAGCACAGGAATGCTGGTATTGTACCATTTGCGGTGCGGAGACCGAAGGACTTCTGGATGGCACATGTGGGAAAAATGCAGTATGGAAATTTGATGAAGATACGGGGACATTAACAATCAGTGGAAGTGGTGAGGTAAAGAAAAGTAATATCTGGTATACGTTTGCAAACAGAGTAAAGAAGGTAGTGGTGGAAGCTGGAATTACCTCCCTGCAAGGAGCGTCGTTTTATCATTCCTATCCGAACCTTGTTCGGGTGGAACTTCCAGATTCGATAAAGAAAATAGAATACTGGACGTTCAGCGAATGTACAAGTCTCTCAGAAATAGTTCTGCCGGATGGAATTACAGAGATTGGCCAGGTTGCGTTTAATGGGTGTCAATCTCTGAAAACAATGAAAATTCCGGATACTGTAACAAAAATTGGATGCAGTGCCTTTGAGGGGTGTAGCAGCCTGGAAGAAGTCCGGCTTCCGCAAAATCTGACAGAAATGGAATATGCGGTGTTTTCCGGATGTGAAAAATTACAGGATATTTTAATACCTGGGAGCCTGGAATCACTCGAGATGCGTATGTTTGAAAACTGTACTTCACTGAGAAATGTAACTATAGAAAATGGAGTACAGACAATCGGGATAGAGGCCTTTGAAAACTGTGTCAACTTGAAAGAAATTGAGATTCCGGAGAGTGTTTCGTATGTAGGAAATTCGGCGTTTAGAGGCTGTACAGGGCTGAAATCTGTTACATTTTCAGGGGAGACAACAACAATTGCAGAGAGTGCTTTTTCGGATTGCGGTAGCTTTACGGTTTGTGGATACAGTGATTCCACAGCAGAAGCGTATGCGAAGGCGCATAATCTGACATTTAAGAGTTTGCATACGCATGTGTGGGAAGCTGCCGGAGTGAAAATGAAACCGACCTGTACAAAGACGGGCATAAATTATATGAAATGCAGTGGCTGCGGCAGACAAAAAGAAGTCACAGTCAACGCACTTGGCCATAAGTACGCAAACGGCAAATGCGTCAGATGCGGAGCATGGCAGAAAATATCGCTTCGTACGTGTACGGCTTCAATTTCTTCCTCTGCGTACACTTACCGTGGATCAGAAATAAGACCGACAGTGACAGTTAAAAACGGCTCAAAAGTGCTGAAAAAGGGAACAGATTATACAGTGACCTATCGCAGCAACAAGGAGATCGGAAAGGCATACGTGATAATACAGGGAAAGGAACGTTACAGCGGAAGCAGAACGCTTACGTTTAAGATTCAGCCGAAGGGAACCAGCTTTGTTCAGGCAAAAAGCAGCGCTTCCGGGTGTATGCAGCTGAGCTGGAAAAAGGTAACAGGCGTTTCCGGCTATCAGATTCGTCTGCGCACCGGCGGAACATCTGAGATACGGACGAGGGTTGGCGATACCAAACTGTCAACGGTACTGACAGGACTCAGGAAAGGAATAACCTACCGGATCAGCATTCGAACGTATCAGATTGTTGACGGGCAGAGATATTATTCCTGGTGGAGTAAGGAAGAAGCAGTTCCAGTGAAAAAATAAAAGGAAAATGGATTCAGAACGTCCTGCGCATCATTGAGGGAAGGGCGTTCTGAATTGTTGTATAAAGAAGGCATCTGCTTTTATAAGCAGCGAAACGGAAACTGAAATCTCCGCTTTGACACACGCACTAAGAGCTTCTTTGGAACATTATTCCAGCAAGATGTATGTCCTGCTTTTCGGTATATTAACATCTTGCAGAAAGCATTTTTCAAACACACTCGGAGAGAAAATGAGGAGGAGCAACATGAACTGGGCAGAAGAGGAAGGAATACGGCCTGGCCTGCGGCAGGCGGTCGATGAATTCAAGAGGAAATATGAGGGAGAGACGATCTCTGGAAACAGGGGAGAGGTGCTGGTGCCGCGGTTTCATTATTATGGAACAGAGATGATGGAAAAGGCGATCTGTGCGTTGCTTGCACAGAAAAATCTGCTCCTTTGTGGACCGAAGGCAACTGGAAAAAACGTGCTGGCGGAAAATCTAGCGTATCTGTTTGGGCGTCCGTACTGGAATGTCTCTTTTCATGTCAATGTAGACGCTTCCTATTTGGTCGGTACGGATACGTTTGACGGAGACAAAGTTGTGTTCCGGCCGGGACCGATTTACCAGTGTGCGAAATACGGAGGTTTCGGAATCCTGGATGAGATCAACATGGCGAAAAATGAGGCGATGGCAGTATTGCATGCAACCCTGGATTATCGGCGGATTTTGGAGGTTTCCGGTTATGACCGCCTGGAGCTGCATCCGGCGACGCGGTTTATCGGAACAATGAATTATGGCTATGCCGGTACGCGGGAACTAAATGAGGCACTCGGTTCGCGCTTTCTGGTACTGCAGATGCCTGTCATCGAAGAAAAGCAGCTGGAAAAACTTTTGCGGCGGGAATATCCGGAGATCAGCAAAGCGATGTGCCGCCAGCTGTGCGCGATCTTTTATGAGCTGGATGAAAAGGCGGGCAATCTGGAAATCAGCCCGCGTGCGGTAGATCTGCGTGGGCTTTTGGATGCAGTCAGTGTCATGAAGCTTGGACTTTCTCCGCTTGAGGCGATGGATATGGGCATCACAAACAAGGTATTTGACAGTACGGAGCGATCGATCATCCATGATGTGATCGCGGCGAGGATACCGAAGTCATGGAATTAAACGACGCCCGCCGGAAACGGGCGGTAAATATGGTATGGACTGCGGCGGACCGCTATGATTTTGAACCGCAGTATCTTTTTTTTCACGGGAACGGGGAGCCGGATCTGTATCTGAATACATTGGAGGGACTGGCGTATAGCTGCATGGATGAGGAAATCCTGATACCGTTTCTGCGTGGACTGGAGTTCGGACGCGACCCGGATAAATTCCGGGCGCTTGCACAGCTTGTTCTGGAACAGGCAATATTTGAGCGAAAAAAGGAAGAGCGTCCGGCGCTTCTGGAACTGAGGAAAGAATACGCCAAAGTCCATCTGACAGAATTTCGTGCGCTGGACCGTTACCGGGAACTTAGCTGGGAGCGCCAGTCGATGCTGCGCTGCCGGAAGATCCTCGGAATGAACCTTGGGGAATTTCATAAAAAAGAGCTGGAACTGTCGGCGGCACTTGAGGAAGTAGCTTCTCTTCCGGATGCGCAGCTGGTAGCGAAAACGAAAAGTGCATTTCGCCATTTTTATTTTTATCAGGCGGTAAAGGCACGAAAATCAGAGGAGACTGCATTTGTCGGAGCGGGACTTCTGCTTGTCCTGATGCGTCATCTTCTTGCGGGTGAATTTCATGTGCGCAGATCCGCAAAAAACGGAAACGGAGACGGAGAGGAACTATCCAGATGGCAGGTAGCCTGGAAACATCTGCGCAGTGAAACAACGCAGGCGGAGGATCGTGCATTTGTCCGGGATGCCTTTGGACCGTGTATTTATTCCGACATAGTGATGCGGCAGCTTGAAAAAGAATACTGTGTGGGCTATCATAAACGCTGTCGCCTGTGGTATTCGGGGTCGGGGACGGCAGATCAGATATTTGGCTGGGAGCAGGAAGATCAGATGATGAAGAACCGGTCCTACTACCATGCAGACCGGCAATATTATGAGCGCTGCATTGCAAGAATTACAACACACCTGAAGAATGCACTGGAGGAACAGCAGGAACCGGATGTCGTTCACACAAACAGCGGTCGTCTGGACGCACGCGCCGTTTATCGGATCCGGGCCATGCATGACCTGAATGTTTTTTGCAGGGAGATCGTGTATCCATTACCGGATTTTACGGTTGATCTTGTGCTGGACGCTTCAAGCTCCAGATACCGCGAGCAGGAGGGGATCGCTGCGCAGGCCTACATAATTGCACGCAGCCTGATGAATCTCCAGATTCCGGTACAGGTAGTGAGCTTTCGCAGTGTGCGAGGCTACACAGTGCTGCAGCGCCTGAAGGGATACGAGGCGGCGGAAAGTGCGGAGGGGATCTTTCATTATTATACGGCGGGAAATAACAGGGATGGACTGGCATTTCAGGCGGTTCGTGCATTGATGGAACAGTCTGGTTATGAAAGGCAGAAACGAATTGTACTCGTGCTGACAGATGCGATGCCTTCTGATGCCTATAAAGCGTTTGTGCCGGGGCGTCTGCGCAGCTCAAGGGACTATGATGAAGCACTTGCGGTGGAAGACACCTGCGCAGCAGTACGTTCTCTGCGTCAAAAAGGAATGCGTGTGGCGGCAATTTTCTGGGGCGGCAATTATGCAGTGGACAATCTGCGGAAAATATACGGAGATTCTTTTGTGCGTATCCGGATGATCAGCCAGCTGACCGATGCTGTGATCAATCTGCTTCTGCGAATTTTGGCGGAATTGAGAGAAATGGTGTGATGGCTTGGAGATAGTTCAGTCAGACGGGGTGTGAAGGAAAGAAAAACTTAATAAAATTAATAAGAAAATGGTAGAAAATCTATAAATAATATGTTATATTTTAAATATCGAATGAAAAATTATGAACGGGAAGGAATGAACGGGAAGGAAAAAGGAGGGGAAATCATGGCATTAACAAAAGAAGACTTGCAGGCACTTTCACAGCTGATGGATGTGAAACTTGATCCGATCAAGGCAGATGTATCCGGCCTTAAGAAGGACATGGTAGAGGTGAAATCGGATGTATCCGGCCTTAAGAAGGATATGGTAGAGATGAAATCGGATGTATCCGGTCTTAAGAAGGATATGGTAGAGGTGAAATCGGATGTATCTGGCCTTAAGAAGGATATGGTAGAGGTGAAATCGGATGTATCCGGCCTTAAAAAGGATATACTGGAAGTGAAGGATATTGTAAGTCGAAATTATGACAAAACACTTGAATTTTATGGAAAGCAGCAGGAGTATAATGCAGCACAGCAGGAACAGATGGAAGAAATGCAGAGTTTGTTTGCGATTTATTCAAGACAGACTGTAAGAAATACAACGGAATTAAGACAGATTAAATGAAAATATTTATGGAAAAAGGTTGTTCCAATAAAGGGCTGATGTTTTGCGGCCCTTTTATAAATTGTAAAGGGAACAGTGAATTGATAGACAGAATAACGGCGTGCCTCTGGAAGCAATCAGAAAGATCGTAGGACACGCAGATGAAAGAACTACACTTCATAATTACTGTTTCAACAGACTTACAGATGAACAAACCTATAATAAGGTTCTGTCTGCTCTTACGCAGGATAAAACAGAAATAGAACAGGGAACACTAGGGAACACCAGAATCATCAGTTTTTCACAAAAGAAAAAACGTGGAAAACTCTCCTAAAATCAAGCTTTCCACGTTTTATCAGTTATGCGGAAGATGGGACTTGAACCCACACGAGCGCAATGCTCACAAGATCCTTAGT
>ERZ894186.915-NODE-915-length-10255-cov-10.446471_pt1 | contig 10255 bp, 5 predicted proteins | sample MGYA00380280_ERZ894186 | MGnify/ENA primary metagenome ERZ894186 (study PRJEB32331, sample SAMN06328449) | human gut metagenome | biome: human gut microbiome; feature: stool | host: Homo sapiens | collected 2013-02-13 ... | reverse complement strand
GGAGAAAATGCTTCGGAGCCTTACCTACTGAAAAAGGAAGACATCCGTGTGTCGCAACCGGAGGGTGGCTTTGCGGTTGTTGTTGATCAACTGTTGAAGGTACGGGTTGAAAGTGAGTCGGATGAAGGGATCTCTTATTTATGGTTGCTGGACGGCAGTGAAATTGCCCGGACAAAAGATTTGGAGTATATGTTTGAGGAGGTAGGAGAATACGAACTGATTTTACGTGCGTCACAAGGTGAGAATCATTATGATTATCTTTTTACGGTCACAGTAACTTTTGATAATATCGAACCGGCTCCTGAAGGAGCAACGGCTTATATCACTAAAGTTCTTGATTTTGTTCCGGCCGTGGGACAATTTACTAATGCGTTGCCGGCATATGACGAAGGAGACACACAAGAGGTTATGAACGAAAAAGTATTGGCAGCTATCGGTAACAATAAAAAGGGGATGATTTCTTTAGGAGGGTTCGGAGGATATGTCGTAGTAGGTTTTGACCATACAATAACTAATGTTACCGGAAAACGCGATTTCCGGGTACTTGGCAATGCTTTTTATTCTGCGGCCAATCCGGACTCTGATGCACCGGAGGGAGGAAGTTGTGAGCCAGGAGTGATCATGGTAGCTTATGATAAAAATCAGAATGGTATGCCGGATGAGGACGAATGGTATGAGATTGCCGGTAGTGCTCATGAAGACGCTGCACTGGAATTATGGTATGACAAGGCTGTAGCTGCGGGAAATGATGTGGAGACTTATCGAAACTATGAAATCACTTATTATCGTCCGGAAAAAGAACCGGAAACTTCGGAAGAAAGAGAGAAATATATCCGGTGGGAAGATAACCGGGGAAATTCGGGATATAAAGTGAAAAATACATTTCATAATCAGTGTTATTTTCCGGAATGGATAAAAGAAGATAAGATAACATTTAAAGGGACTTGTTTACCTCAAAATGCTGTTGATGAAAGTGGACAAGGTAATTATTTTGTTTTGTATAAGTTCCGTTATGGTTATGCTGATAATGAGGTGAACACTAAAGATGAGTCTGCTATTGATATAGATTGGGCAGTAAATTCAAAAGGTCAGAAGGTACATTTGCCGGGAATTGATTTCATAAAGATATATACCGGTGTCAATCAGGAAAATGGTTGGTTAGGTGAATGTTCCACTGAGATATCAGGGGTTGAGGATTTGCATGTTTTAGGAGTTGATATCGATACCCGCAAATAAGTTAAGAAATAATTGATAATAAGAATTTGAAATGAAAAGGTATTTTGTATTGGTAGTTGTTGCCTTGGGGCTGTTTTTTACAGCATGTGATGAGGAGGAAAATTTGAACTCATCTGTATGGATCGGGAGTGAATCGGAAAGTAATGTGATTGCGCAGTTAGATACATTGTATCTGGATGCCCGGATTGAAAATCTGTCTGGGGCGATGAGATATTTGTGGACAGTAGACGGAAAGGAAGTTTCAACCGCTTCAACATATAAGTTTTCACAGCCTAAGACTGGAGAGTATGTTATAGGACTGGCGGTATCGGATGATAAGGGAGAAAACCTTCAAACGACTATGACAGCCAAGGTGGAAGGGCGGTTTGGCAAAGGTGCCTTTATTTTGAATGAAGGAAATATGGGGAATGAAACCGGAACTTTGACTTTTGTGGATTCAAAAGGCATAGCGGTAGATAGTGCATATTATCGGGTAAATCAAACTTTGCTTGGTAATGTCTGTCAAGACCTGTTTATCAGTGATAATAAGATGTATATACTTTCTCAAAATGGAGCCAAAAATGGTGGTGAAGGGCTGCTGACTATTGCGAATGCTACTAGTTTGGAGAAAGAAAAGGTTTATGATAATACTACTTTGTCCTGGCCGTCCAATTTGGCTGTAGTCGGAGAGAATCTTTATATTCGTGATAATAATGGAGTTTATATGCTGGATACTTCCACCGAAGTTCTGACTTTTGTTGAGGGGACGAAAGGCGCTTTGAAAAATCGTATGGCTGTGGTTGGAGACAAAGCTTTTGTGATGGGCAATAAGCAACTTTTTGTTATTCAAAACGGGACTGTTATACATACTATTTCTTTTGAAAGCGCTTTATCCGGTGTTGCTAAAACATATGATGGAAATTTGTGGGTTTCATGTACAAAGCCTGCGAGTATTATAAAAGTCAGTCCGGTTGATTATAAGACTATTGATTCTCATACTTTGAATGTCAGTATTGGTGCCGGGTGGGGAGTTGCCCCTGCTTTTTCTGCTAAAGATGATATTATCTATTTCAGTAATGCCGGCTTTAAGCTATACCGACATGTTTTTTCTCAGAATGAGACGGAAGAAGTTGCTGATATAAAAGAGTATGTGGAGGATGCAGGGATTTATTATAACAGTTTGGGAGTTGATCCGGTGAGTGGGGAAGTTTATTTTGCCACTCTGAAAGGATATGCAGATTATAAAACCAATGATATTGCTATTTTTGATTTCAATAAAACACCGGCTTTACAGTTTGATATAAAAAATAAGAATAGTTTTCCGGCAGGAGTTTTCTTTACGGAGAATTTTAAGTGATCATGAGTTTCTAATTGATAGTTTTTGTTGATAGGGAGACTTCTTCCTCTATAAAAAGGATATTCTTCTCAAAGAGTATATTTTTATATGTGGAGGAAGTCTTTTTGTTAGTTTATATTGTGACCTTGTGTGATTGGAATGTAATTTGTTTTAATAAAATGAATAAAATAGTAAGCTTTCTAAAGAAACTCCTTAATTTTACATTGTTTACTAAGACTCAAACTAAAATATAGACTTATACTGCTATTGACATGAAAATTTGCAGACTGGGCGGATTACTTTTACTGTTATTTTGTATGCATACAACAGTGTATGCGCAACAGGTGAGGACTGTCAGGGGAAGGGTACAAATGCTGGAAACCGGAAGTGAAAGGAAACAATCTTTGCCTTCTGCCAGTATTGTCGTCTTGGAAAAGATGGACTCTGCTTTTGTAAAAGGTACGGCAAGTGACAAAAACGGTCGATTTACTCTAACTTATCAGCCACAGAAAAAGAAAGAATATCTGTTGAAGGTTTCATTTATGGGAATGCAGTCTTTCTACCGTGCATTGGGAGATTCCGTATCTATAAATGCGGGCACTATCGTACTGAAGGATGATGACCTTCAGATTGATGAGGTGGTAGTGACCGGAAAATTGAGGGAAGTGGTTATGGAAGGAGATACGACTGTTATCAATGCTTCTGCCTACAAAACTCCCGAAGGAGCTTATCTGGAAGACTTGGTGAAACGTATTCCCGGACTGGTGTATAACAAAAAAGACCATTCATTGACTTACAACGGTCAGCCTATCAGCGAAATTAATGTAAATGGGGAGTCTTTCTTTTCAGGAGATAAAAAGACCGCGCTTGAGAATCTGCCGGCAAACTTGATTAGCAAGTTAAAGGTGTACGACAAGAAATCAAAAGAGGAAGAATTTACGGGAATCAGTTCGGGAGAAAAGAAATATGTGCTTGACTTGCAAACCAAGGATGAACTGAATAAGACTTGGCTGACAAATGCGACGGTAGGGTATGGCAATAATAAGAAGAAGGATCTGGAGGCACAAGTGAATTATTTCCGTAAGAATGGGGAAAACCTGTCTTTTATAGCCCGTTCTACTAATAGATATCAGAACAGTACATACAAAGATAATATCAATAATTCGCTGGGATTGAATATGGCACATAAATTTGGTGGAAAGTTTTCTTTGAATGGCCATGTGAATTATAATCTTAACAGGAACGGGAATATATCTTCTATGTATCAGGAGCAGTATTTGACTGGTGGCAACCAATATTCGGCCTCTGCCAACGAAGGAAACTCTAAAGGGCGGTCGGTCAATTCCAGCTTGATGGGAGAGTGGAAAGTAGATAAAAGCACGCGTATCAACTTCAGTGGAAATTTCGGGTATACTCCCAATCAAAATGAAAGTAACAGTCAGAGTGCTTCTTTTGACGCTCCTCCCGGCGTAAACCATGAGAACTTGTTCAGTGATTTTGAGTCTGTTCCCCGGGATATAAAGGTGAACCGTAGTGAGAATCGGTCACGGTCGGAAAATGAATCCCACCGCTACCATTGGGCAATGGGAGTGATGAGACGCCTGAACGAAAAAGGAACAACTCTGGGACTGAATATTCAGAATTCCGATTCGTGGGGAAATAATGAAAGTTTCTCTCTTTCCGAGACTACCTATTTTCGCTTGAAGGATAAGAATGGGAATGACTCGGTACTTTATCGTAACCAGTATTTGAAGTCACCCCAGCGCAATAATTCCTGGCGGGTGGGACTTTCGTTTACTCAACCTGTCGGAAAGAAGGTACGTCTGCGGGTGGCATATAACTGGAGTACCCGGTATGAACGGAGTAACCGCGATACTTATGAATTGTCTTCCTTGGCGAGTTCGGATATTTACGGTGAGTTACCTTCCGGTTACGAGGCGGGGTATGTAGATAGTTTGAGCAACCGTAGCCACAGCCGCAGTAATGGGCACGACCTGAATGTAGGAGTCAACTATTCGGATGACACATGGATGTTTAACGCATCACTGGGGGTTACGCCGCAAAGGCGTACCATTGACCGGAAAGTAGGGAAACTTTATGCGGATACTGCCATGAATATGATTGATTTCCAACCTATGATATGGATGAGTTGGCGGAAGAAAGAGATGCGTGTCAGCCTGAATTATAACGGTAATACCCGGCAGCCTTCTTTGTCGGATTTGATGCCGTTGACGGATAATAGCAATCCGCTGTATATCACCCGTGGAAATCCTGACTTGAAGCAGATGTTTAGTCATAATATACGTCTGAATTTTCAGAACTCACCTAAAGGTATATCTGCAAACCTAGGCGGACAGGTGGAGCAAAACAGTGTTACACAAGTCATGATATATGACGTGCAGACCGGTGGACGCGAAACGTATCCGGTCAATATAAACGGTAATTGGAATTTGTCCGGAGGGGCTAGCTGGTGGAAACGTTTTGGACATTTCTCTTTAAGATTGGATATGTCCGGTAATCATAGTAACCGTGTAGGTATGATTAATGAAGATAAAAGCTTACAGCCGGAAAAGAGTACAACCCGTGATACCGGATTGAATTGTGAGGCACAGGCGTCTTATCAACCTTCTTGGGGAGGCATTGACTTATCTACTTCCTGGAATTACCAATACTCGCTTAATTCTTTGAACGATAATGATACCTATACGCGTTATTATAATTTCGGTCTGAATGGTTATGTTGATTTTCCTTTCGGGTTGCAGTTGCGCACAGATGCTACGTATAATCTTCGTAGCGGAACGAATATTCAGAAAGGGGAAGATGATGAAATATTGTGGAATGCCGGTGCTACATGGCGTTTCCTGAAGAAGAAGGAAGCGGAATTGTCGGCTTATTGGGCGGATATTCTGGGAAAGAAAAAAAGTTATGGGCGTATGGCTACTTCTGATGGCTTTTATGAGTATCGTACGCAGGAAATAAAGGGATATTTCATCGTCACTTTTAAATATAACTTTCGTTTGATGATGTGAGTTTTAGAAAAAAGTCGTATGTTTGCTACACAACCATAAAATTAAGTTTACTATGAACGGTAATTATGTCATTAATATCGGTCGCCAACTAGGTAGCGGCGGAAAAGAAATAGGAGAGAAACTGGCTGCTCGTCTGGGCATTGACTTTTACGATAAAGAACTGATTAATCTGGCATCTGAGGAGAGCGGATTATGCAAAGAGTTTTTTGAGAAGGCGGACGAGAAAGCTTCGCAGGGAATTATCGGCGGATTATTTGGTATGCGTTTCCCCTTTATCAGTGAGGGAGCCATGCCTTGTAACAATTGTTTGAGTAATGATGCACTGTTCAAGGTACAGAGTGACGTTATCCGTCGTTTGGCGGCAGAAAAATCCTGTGTGTTTGTAGGGCGCTGTGCTGACTATATTTTAAGGGAACATCCCCGTTGTGCCAATGTTTTTATCTCGGCTTCCAAAGAAGACCGTATCATACGTCTTTGCCGGATTCATAATGTGAATGAAGAAGTGGCGGAAGAGATGATAGAGAAAGCCGATAAAAGACGTTCGGAATATTATAATTATTATAGTTATAAGACATGGGGAGCGGCAGCTACTTATCATCTGTGTATTGATTCGTCTTCTTTAGGGATTGAAGAAACAGTACGGTTTGTAGAAGAATTTGTGGCTAAGAAGTTACAATTAAGGTTTTGATTCGGAGAAACTGACTGGGTAGTAAATAAAATAAAGCCGGCTATTCCTCTTATGGAGTTAGCCGGCTTTATCATTTATATAAACTAAGCTTGATTTACATCATTGTCAGTAATATCATTTGTCCCGTCAGAATGCGGAGGAACATAGATAATGGATAAACAGTAGAGTAACCTACTGCCGGAGCATCTCCGGATGTTGTCTGATTGGCGTACGCCAATGCGGGAGGGTCGGTATTACTACCGGCAATCAATCCCATGAGGGTAAAATAGTTTACTTTATAATATAGTCTGGCGATAGCACCGATAATGAGTAACGGAATGACGGTAATTAAGAAACCACAACCTACATAAAGTAATCCATCACCCTCGACAACCGTTTGTACGAAGTTGGCGCCGGCATCTATACCCACACTGGCAAGGAACAGCACAATACCGATTTCACGAAGCATCAGGTTGGCGCTCATGGTGGTATAAGTCACCAGGTGGAGTTTATGACCGAAGCGTCCGATAAGGATTGCAACTACCAGCGGACCACCTGCCAGACCAAGTTTCAATGGTGTCGGCATACCGGGGAATGCGATAGGAAGACTACCCAAAAGGATACCCAGGAAAATACCTACGAAAATAGTTACGATATTCGGAGTATCCAAGCGCTTCAATTGATTACCTAAGACACCTGCTACACGCTCTACTGCATCCTGCTGGCCTACTACCATAACACGGTCGCCTACTTGCAGTATCAGGTTGGGATCAGCAAACAAGTCCATACCGGAACGATTGACACGGGTTACATTGACATCGTACATACTACGGAAGTGCATAGAACCCAGCGTCTTTCCGTTGATTTCCGGTTTGGTGACCAGGATACGGCGGGATACCATTGGGAGATCTTGTTTCTCCCAGTCTATATCTACTTCCTTACCGATGAATACGGTAATGGCGGGTGCATCTTCTTCAGAGCAGACGATAAATAGCTGGTCGCCTACATTGAAAATAGTCTCATGGTTCGGAATGCTTACGTGCCCTTCGTGACGAATGCGGGAGCAAACGAACTGACGTCCTAGAAATTCTTTAATCTCAATCAGTGTCTTTCCACTGATAGACTCGTTGCGTACCTCAAGGCTCAACATATGCGGCTTATGGTGTGCATCTCCGCTCTGCATTTTCAGGCTTTCTTCTTCTTTTGCCATATTGACACGGAAGATGTAGCGGATAGCGATGATAGAACCGATAATACCTACTACACCGAGCGGATAAGCACAGGCATAACCCAATGCGATCTGCGGGCCGTTGTAGCTCAACTGGTTCAGTGCTTCGTTGGCAGCACCAAGTCCCGGAGTGTTCGTTACAGCTCCGTAGAGAATACCTACCATCATCGGCAATTCAACACGACCGTTCCAAAGGTAATAGAGCCCCAATGCAACAGCAATATTTAACACTACGATGCCTACAGCCAACAGGTTCAATGTCATTCCCCCCTTTTTGAAAGAAGAGAAGAAAGACGGCCCCACCTGAAGACCGATACAGAATACGAACAAAATCAATCCGAACTCACGGATGAAATGTAGGATGTGTGTATCGGCCGTGAAGCCGAAATGTCCCATTAGGATGCCGGCAAACAAAACAAATGTGACGCCCAAAGATACACCGAATATCTTTATCTTACCGAGATACACGCCGGCTGCCACTACGAATGCGTAGAGGAACACGATGTGTGCCACGGAACTGGGGTCCCACAATAAACTTTGTAACCAATCCATAATTTAGTAGTTTTTATAATGTCTTTTCTAAAAACGGGTGCAAAATTAGTCATAACATTGGAGCTAATCAAATAAAAGAAGAACTAAAAATTGCGGGAAAGAAGAATTTCCATACAGATTCTATACAAAGTGGAGGTGTGCGAATTTTCTATAAAAAGAAGTTTCGTTTGAACTTATTAATTATATTTGCAAGTCGAACAACAGACATTTGGAAAGAGACAGATAAAAATAGAGACAATATTAATTCTTGTTTTAATTTTAGATAAACTATGGCAGACAAAAAAGAAAAACTCTTCTCAGACTTTTCTCCTGTCTCCACCGAACAATGGATGGAGAAGGTTACAGCCGACTTGAAAGGTGCTGATTTTGAGAAGAAGCTCGTTTGGAAGACGAACGAAGGATTCAAAGTGAAACCTTTCTACCGGATGGAGGACCTGGAAGGGTTGAAGACGACAGACGCACTTCCCGGAGAATTCCCTTATTTAAGAGGAACCAAGAAGGACAACAATGAATGGCTGGTACGTCAGGAAATCAAAGTGGAATGTCCTAAAGAGGCCAATGAGAAAGCACTGGATATCCTGAACAAAGGTGTCGATTCACTTTCTTTCCATGTAAAGGCAAAAGAACTCAATGCGGAATATCTTGAGACTCTGTTGAATGGTATTCAAGCTGAGTGTGTTGAACTGAACTTCTCTACTTGTCAGGGACACGTTGTTGAACTGGCTAATCTGCTGGTAGCTTATTTCCGGAAGAAGGATTATGATGTGAAGAAGCTGAAAGGCTCTATCAACTATGATTTCTTCAACAAAATGCTGACCCGCGGCAAGGAAAAGGGTGATATGGTGCAAACTGCTAAAGCACTGATTGAAGCTATCCAACCGCTTCCTTTCTACCGCGTACTGAATGTGAACGCATTATCGCTGAACAATGCCGGAGCTTATATTTCTCAGGAATTGGGGTATGCACTGGCTTGGGGTAATGAATACATGAGCCAACTGACCGATGCCGGTGTTCCTGCTGCTATAGTGGCTAAAAAAATCAAATTCAACTTCGGTATCAGTTCCAACTATTTCCTTGAAATTGCTAAATTCCGTGCAGCACGTCTGTTGTGGGCGAATATTGTAGCCTCTTACAATCCGGAATGTTTGCGCGACTGTGATAACAAAGGTGCTAACGGTGAATGTCGTTGCGCGGCAAAAATGGCGGTTCATGCCGAGACTTCCACTTTCAATCTGACTTTGTTTGATGCACACGTGAACCTGCTCCGTACACAAACTGAAGCGATGAGCGCTGCATTAGGTGGTGTGGATTCTATGACAGTGACTCCGTTTGACAAGACATACGAGACTCCGGATGAATTCTCAGAACGTCTGGCACGCAATCAACAACTGTTGCTGAAGGAAGAATCTCATTTCGATAAAGTAATTGACCCAGCTGCCGGCTCTTATTATATTGAAAACCTGACAATATCTATTGCACAGCAAGCATGGAACTTGTTCCTGTCTGTAGAAGAAGCCGGTGGTTTCTATGTAGCATTGAAGGCGGGGACTGTTCAGGCTGCTGTCAACGAAAGTAATAAAGCCCGTCATAAAGCGGTGGCCCAACGTCGTGAAGTATTGCTGGGTACTAACCAATTCCCGAACTTCAATGAAAAGGCCGGAGATAAGCAACCGGTTGAAGCAAAATGCTGCTGTGGTGGAAAAGACCATACTTGTGAGAAAGACGTGGATACATTGGTATTCGACCGTGCTGCCAGCGAGTTTGAAGCATTGCGTCTCGAAACGGAAGCATCCGGCAAACGTCCGAAAGCATTCATGCTGACTATCGGTAATCTGGCTATGCGTCAGGCACGTGCGCAGTACTCTTGCAACTTCCTGGCTTGTGCCGGTTATGAAGTGGTTGATAATCTCGGATTTGAAACGGTAGAAGCCGGAGTAGAAGCAGCTATGGCTGCCAAAGCTGATATTGTCGTAATCTGTTCAAGTGATGATGAATATGCAGAATATGCTGTTCCTGCCTTCAAGGCTCTGAATGGCCGTGCCATGTTTATCGTAGCCGGTGCTCCTGCTTGCATGGACGACTTGAAGGCTGCCGGTATCGAGAACTTTATCCATGTCCGTGTCAACGTATTAGAGACATTAAAAGAATTCAACGCCAAACTTTTGAAGTAAGCAACTTCAATCGTAAATCGTAAAATCGTAAAATCGTAAATATACAACATGATTCTT
>ERZ894186.913-NODE-913-length-10269-cov-12.918739_pt1 | contig 10269 bp, 3 predicted proteins | sample MGYA00380280_ERZ894186 | MGnify/ENA primary metagenome ERZ894186 (study PRJEB32331, sample SAMN06328449) | human gut metagenome | biome: human gut microbiome; feature: stool | host: Homo sapiens | collected 2013-02-13 ... | reverse complement strand
GGAGAAAGGTTACGGGGGAGCTGTCGACGATGGAGTTTTCTATTGCCATGCTGGCAAGTGGGGGATGGAGCAATAAGGAGATAGGAGAGCATCTGGGGATTTCCATTAATACTGTCAAGCATTACCTTACGGATATCTTTTGCAAGCTGAATGTCAAGAAGCGGGATGAGCTGAAGAAATTCATGTTAAAAAAGTGCCTTACAAAACAACTATTAGTGTTGTATAATAAATACCACGAATAGTCAGATTTTATTGAAAAATCAGGCGAAAAGAACCAGTGAACGAGTAAGTTAAGAAGGAGGAGTTGAAGGCTGATTTTCGATAGCATCTGATAATGTCAGTATTCTTACCAAAAATGTCTGGTATATTGACACTACAATCACATAAGGGTAAAATATTGTAAAGGTGTAACCTGTTTACTCACCGGCTAAAAACATGAAGCTTTTTTAAGAGAAAGGAATATAAACAGAAGTAAAGTAATAAGAAATACAGTACACGTTGATGCACACACAGGAAAGCGGGAAAGGTATGAAAAAATTAAGGAATAATAAGATCAGAAAACTCCTGGCATTTATGGTGGCTTTGGCGTTGATGGTATCCTGTATGCCGAGTGCATATACGATCTCCGCGAGTGAGGCGTTCGGAGATGGAACGGAGGATATATTTACAGATGGCGAATTTACATCTGAACCAGCGGCCGAAGAATCGACACCGGATGTAAGCAGCGCTGACCAGGAGGAAACGGAACAGGCGCAGCAATCGACGCTTACATATGAGAATGATTCTGTTAAAGTAACAGCAGAGGCACTGGAGGACGGAGCTCTTCCGCAGAATACAGCATTGAAGGCTGACAGCGTAAACGAGAATTCATCCGTATCTTATGATACAGTTTCTCAGAAGCTTTCAGCAGCAGCTACAGACAAGGGCAGCAGCCTGAGAGGTTTTTTTGCGTATGATGTGTATTTTGCTGATGGCGATGGAAACAGAGTCGAGCCGAACGGCAGAGTCAGAGTAACTTTTGAGTACAAGACACCGGCAGCACCGGAGCTTACCGATGCAGCCAGCACGAGTGTAACCGTTGAGAAGCTTCATTATAACAGCAGTACCGGTGATACTGATGTTAACACCTTACAGGCCAACGAGGATCTGAAGGTTCTGAATGTCAACGAGGGCAAACAGATCCAGACACTTCAGGTTGAGACTGGCAACGCAGCTGTTTTTGCCGTTATGTGGGATTCTCCTGAGACAGCAGATGTCGAGGCAGAAGCTGTTTCTGGTAATGGGGACGAGGTGCCTATCGCATCAGAGGAGCTTACGGACGGAATGGATATTTCGGACGAGCCTGAGCAGGATGCAGCTGAGACACCGGCAGCAGAGAATCCGGATGCTGAACCTACCGAAGCGCCGGCAGAGGATCCGGATGTGGTGGAAGAACCGGCAGAGGATATTGCGAGCCCGGAGGATGTTCCGGCAGCAGATGAGAATGGTGAGACAAGCCTGATCGAGGTTCTGGGAGACGATACGAATCTTCGTGTCAGTCCATCTGTCGAGGCAGAGGTTCTGGCAACTGTAAACGCAGGAACACAGCTCACACTTCTGGATACCGTAACAGCAGAGGACGGAGCAACCTGGTACAAGGTTTCCTGGGAAGGAACCGAGGCTTACATAAGAAGTGATATGGCACAGGTTGTTGACAGCAGTGATGAGGCAGAAGAAGTCGAGGATGTTCTGGAAAGCGAAGAAGTTTCTTATTCCCAGGAAGTTGGTAATGTAGTTGTAACTGCAACAGCAGCGAAGGGCGTTATTCCGGAAGGTGCACAGTTTGTTGTGACTCCGATCGAGAAAGGTTCTGACCAGTATGCAGATATAGAGAAACAGCTTCACGAGGGTGCAGAAAATGAGAGTTATACAGTAGCAGGTTTTCTTGCATACGATATTAGTTTTCTGAATGACGATGGAACTAAGATTGAACCGCAGAACGGAAGTGTCAGGGTATCTATAGCCTACAAAGAAGCAGAAATCCCAGAAGATGTAGCTGAAACAGATACAGCACAGGAAAACATGAATGTATCTCTGGTACATTTTGTGGAGGATGCAAATGGTAATGTCACAGAAGTTGTTAATATGAGCAACGATGGACAGGCTGAAGTAAGTACAACCGACAATGGAGAGATTGAAAGTGCAAACTTTGAAACAGAGAGTTTTTCTACTTTCTCAGTTGTATGGTTGGCAGATGATTTCACTTCTGTACAGACAACTAGTAGTTATGGTGTGGAGGAAACTGTTGATAGTGCTAAAAGAGGTATTACTATCAATATGTTTAATTACGATACTGCTGGAATAAATGAAGGTCATTCTTTGAAGTTTAGTAATGGAAGTGATGGAGGAAACGAGGATTATAATAAGTATAGAGGGCCATCTGATCTCTCTCTTGGCATTATGCAAAAGAGATTGGGAGAAGATTCATATCCGATAGTAGATAAGGGTAAAAAAGAGAGTAGTTCGTATTTATTCTCAACGAAGGAAGGTACGGGCAAGGAGTTTTATTCTGATGCAAATTACTTATTTAAACAAGATGCAGATGGTTACTATGAATATGATAGTACTAAAAATTTTGCACAGTTTAATAAAAATACAAAAGAGTTTACTGTATATAAGGTACCAGGAAGTAGTAAAGATCCAATAGACCTACAACAAGGTTCGAAACATGGAAGTTTCTTTCCATTCAATACATTAGGTGATCATAAATACTGGGGTATTCCTCAAATTTCAGAAAAATCTCCAGATTTCCATTTTGGTATGACAATGTCAGCTAAATTCATTCAGCCAAAAGACGGAAAAATTAATGGTAATAATATGGTATTTGAGTTTTCTGGAGATGATGATGTATGGGTTTACATCGATGGCGTTTTGGTGTTGGATATTGGTGGTATTCATAATTCAGTGTCTGGTTCTATTGATTTTGCTGAGGGTACAGTTAAAGTTGGTAGTAACAATTATACTTTAAAAAATTTATTTAAAGAGGCAGGAGCAGAAAAAGAAGGAGATTTTGTTAGCAGAAAGGATATTTTCAAAGATTACACAGTGCATACAATTAATTTCTATTATCTCGAAAGAGGTAAGGGTGATTCCAACTGTAAGCTTAAGTTCAATCTTCCAACAGTTCCGGATGGGTCTGTTAAGGTTCAGAAACAGTTGAGTAATACAGATAAAGAGAAGTATGCAGATGTAAAGTTTAAATTTCAGTTACTTGTTAAGGATGAAAAAGAAAATTATGTTCCATCAACTCCTAATGGTATTTTAGACGATGGTAGAAAAGTTGAATTCAGTGAGGATAAGGTATTTACATTGAAACCTGGTCAGTACGCAACTTTTTCTGGACTTAAGGCAAATACGAAATATAGGATTAAAGAACTTGGTGTATCAAAGAACGAATATGATAAGGTTTTCATCAATGATGAAGTGACAACAAGTCAGGATGGAAATGTTATTTCTAACGAAGCTACAGTTGGCAGTAGACCATGGGTAATTTTTACTAACAAGTGTAGTGAGAAAAATAGTCGTAAGCTGTGTATTACCAAAAAGATTAAAGGGGATATTCCTGTAAATGATAAATTTGATTTTGAGATAAAGTTGAATGGTCAGAAGTATACAGGAAATTATTATCTGCAAGATTCTGAAGGAAATTATTATACAAGTGAAAATGGACCATTAAAGAAGGCAAAAAATAAGACTGTGTGTGGAAGTGCAGTTAATGGTGTTGTTTCTTCAGTTCCTGCAGGATACACAGTAGTTCTTGAACAAATTTTAGCTGGAACAAGCTTTGAGGTTAACGAGATCAATCTTAATCCAACGGATTATGGAAATCCTGAGTACAGTATTGAGGCGGCAGAGGATGTTAATACAACTGATAAAGCATCAGGAAAAATTGAGTTAGGTAGTGATGCGAAGGTAACGGTTACTAATACACGCAACAATGTAGCCAGTCTCGAAATTACAAAGGTAAATACAAGCAATCAGTCATTACCTGGAGCAAAATTTACTCTTACATTGGATGGTGATTCAGCGAAAACGTATAATGTAACATCTGATGAAAATGGTCTTTTGAAGTTTGAAAATCTTTCAGTCGGAACTTATACATTGACAGAAACAGAGGCACCGTCTGGCTATGTTAAATCTACAGAGAGTTATAAAGTAAAAGTATCAGTTGAAAATAATAAGGCAACTGCTAAGCTTTATAAAGCAGATGGTACGAATGAAATTGAGAACAAACAGATCATTAACTACACTGAGAAGGAAGAAGCCGAAAATAATCTTACCAGTAGCAAAACAGCCAAAGTTGTTGATTATGAGAATAGAATTTATAAGATTAATCTGAATGCAGAAACAACTGGACGCGAAGGAGATGTGGAGGCACAAGGTGCGAGTGTAGTAATGGTATTGGATGCTAGTGATTCTATGAATGATAGCATAGCTAATACTAATACTAGCAAGCTTGTAGCATTACAAAATGCAGCGAACACTTTTATAGATACCTTAAAGTCTAAATCACCGGAGAGTGAAATAGCAATAATCTGGTATAGTGGAAGTGAGGGAGGTAATACTTCAATAACGAATTCGAAATTTAAGCAATTAAACAACAATGAAGATGTGTTAAGTTTAAAGCGTACAATTGATAACAAGGATGCTTCCGGTGGAACACCAATGGGAGTTGCATTGGCGACTGCTAGAAATCAGTTATCAAGTGCAAAGCACGAAAAAAATAAGTATGTAGTGTTTATGACAGATGGTTTGCCAGGACATAATAATAATGATAACTGGAATTGTATGGTTGCCAATAATGCAGTTAATAATGCGAATTCTATAAAAGAACAGGCAACTTTGTATACGGTTGGTGTTGGGCTTAATGATGCGGGTAGTTTTAACTGGAAATTAGGACATTCTTCTACATCAAGTAACAGCGGACACGGATACAAATACGAATACTACCGTCATAAATCAATAACCGGAAGCGAATTTCTGAGCCAATATATAGCAACTAAATCTAGCGATGGTACTAAGAAGTATGCGTATGATACTAGTGGTCTAAACGACTTAGTAAACACATTTAATGTTATTGCTGGTAGTATTGGTGATTTGTTTACAGTGCAGCCTAAAGAAATCGTAGATGTGATTGATGCAAGATTTAAGCTTACGGATGATGGGTTAAATGATTTGGCAACTAACAGTAGGCTGGGAACAGGAAAAATTAAAACCAATAACGACGGATCGAAGGAAATTATCTGGACAGATAGTACTACAGGTTCGGTAGTGGGAAAAGTTACGATTGTTGAACGGGGTGACGGTACAACTAAAATTACCTGGAAAGAACAGGCGGCCAGAATTGGAAATGCAGCCACAGAGAACGAGAATGACAAAGGTTGGAATGCAAGTTTCCGGATTCAGGCGAAAGACGACTTCATTGGTGGAAACATGATTCCTACTAATGGTGCAGATTCAGGTATTTATCTGAATGGCGGTGGTATTAAAGAGTTTGAGCAACCATCTGTTAATGTTAAGCTTCTTAATTTAAATATCGGCAGTAAAAAAATAACAGTATTCAAAGGTGATCCAATAACGGCAAAGAATTTTGGAAATGAACTTGCTGAAACGATAAAAGTTGTACAGCTCAATAAAAAGGAAACTTTAACGGCTGTGGAGCCTATGGATGCTGGTAAGAATAGTGTTAAATTACCTGATTTGGAAGATGCTGATATTAAGAAATTAAATACGGATAAAGAGTTAACCATTGGCAGTGAAGGACGATATCAGTATATATATCCTGGTTCTAAGGATGCAGTAGGATATTTCACTTATACTTATAAAATAGTTAGGGGAAATGCTGATGAGCACCTTGCTAATTCAGTTGGAGAAAAGGTGGAGGAGTATCAGTTAACGGTTACTTATCATCCATATTCAAAAGAAGTAAGAAAACAAAAACTAGCTAAGATTAAGGAGCCGGATGAAGAAGTATATACAGCTGAAAATGCTCCAAAACCTGATTTAGTTGAACAACCAAAGGGTGGAATTAGTGTTGATTCAAGTGTAGCATCAACAGGCACTTATACTGTGAAGGTGATTGCTGGTGAATTGAAGATCGTTAAAAAACTGGATGCACAAGCTGAGAAGGAAGAAACATTTAGATTCACAATTACAGACAAAAATGGAGATGTTGCAACTGCAACTGCAAAGATTGCAAAAGGCGGAAAAGAAGCAACTGCAGTATTTGAGCTTGTAGGTGAAGCCAACGCAAAACTTGAACTTGATAATAAGAAATTAAGTGAACTGTCCCGAGGTGATTATGTAGTTAAAGAGTCTTCAGACAACACTAGTTATGAATTACAGAGTATTGTAACAGGTGAAGGAACCAATTGTGACAGTGCAATTGCTGAAGATTTGTCAAATGGTATTACATTCACTATGGGAACAGACAAAAAGCAAAATAAGGTTCCACAGAATGGAAATACAACAGACGGACGAGTTGGAATTGCCGAATTCACTAATAAAAAAACAGTTGTGAATATTGATTTTGAGAAAGTTGATGCTGAGACCAATACAAAGAAGTTGTCAGGTGCTGAATTTGATTTATATAAAGCTAATACGGACGGAGAACAAACAGGTGATCCGATTAAGCAGTATGTATCTGACAAAAATGGAAAGGTTTCTATAGAGAACCTTCCAATTGGAAATTATGTATTGGTTGAAAGAAAAGCACCAGCTGGATATCAGTTATCTGCAAAACCATGGAAAATCATAGTAGGAAGCGACAGAAATATAACGGTAACACATGGTGATGATACTGTTAGTCCAAAGGGTAATGAAAAGATTTACCAGCTTACCAATGCTAAACTTTATTCATTACCAAACTCCGGTGGTCCGGGAACCTATGGATTTACAATCAGTGGTGTAGCGATTCTTGCAACTGCACTCCTGTTGTTTATAAATAATAAACGAAGGGAGGAAGAAGCAAAGAGATCGTAACACATTAATTGTAAATGGCCGATGAAGGGCGAAAAAGAAAAATGCAGAGAAAGAAAGGTGCAAACCTTATGAAAAATTTATTTAAAAAGATTGGTGCATTATTAGTGGCAGCGGTTATGGTACTGTCTATGTGCACAGCGGTATTTGCAGACAAGGTAGAAGATAAATACACAAATGATATTACTGTTACAAATTTAGCAGCTGATGTAAATACTACATTGAAAGTGTATAATATTATCTATCTTGATTTGACTGGTGGAAATCAGACATGGAAGGTCGTTGATTGGGCTAGTCCTTATGTCTCAGAAGATGATAAAACCGGTGCATTCAAGATTACTAATTCTAATGGATTAAGAGATGCAGCAGATAAACGGGAAAGCGCAGATCGTACAGAGACAGAAACTGGAACAAGTCATGTATTTTCTGGACTTCCAATCGGTGCATATGTTATTCGTGCATTTGATACTAAAGGTACTTATGGTCTTATGGTAGCAAATACTTACAAAGATAATGATACTTATATGGCTAGTGAATCAGCTAACGTAGCTGCTAAAATGTCAGAATATAGGGTTACAAAAGAGGCAGACGATAAGTTTGTTCACAGAGGACAGGAAGTAAACTTTACAGTAACTACACAGATGGCACCAAAGAAAAATGAAAATTTAACAGAATTTAAAATTACAGATACTTCTACAGGATTAGCTGAAAACAGTTTTAAGATTAAAGAAATTACAATTGCTGGTGCTAAGAAAACAATTGCAGGTAATAAAGCAATTGCTACTAAGAATAGCGAAGGCAAGATTGTATACACTGTAGATTTAAGTGACTTTATTGAAAGTACAGCGGCTGGTGCAACGGTTGTAGTAAAATATAGTGCAGTCGTAGAAAATGATCACACATATAACAACAGTGCTACAGCAAGTGCAAATACTGTTGCTTATACTCCGAGTGAAGTAAATGGTTTTATGGGAAATGTTACTTTAAAGAAAGTTGACACAAATAAAAAGCTACTGAATGGTGCAGAGTTCCAGTTATTAAAGGTAACTTCTGCTGGAAAAGAAGGTGCTGAGGCAACAAAAACACCAATTAATGTTGTGAAAGTAACAGATGGTGAGTACAAGGTTGCTCTGGATGAAGAAGATGGTGCTACAACTACATTAGTAGCAACAAACGGTACATTAAAAGTTACAGGTCTTGCTGATGGCAACTATGAATTTAAAGAGACAAAAGCGCCGACAGGTTATAAAGTAAATTCTGATAATAAAGCATTTACAATTACAGCAAATGAGGCGGCTGAAGTAACTGTTGATGCAGGTGAATTTGTCAATACAAAACTCTCCTCCCTTCCATCCACAGGTGGCATGGGAACATACCTCTTCACTATCATCGGTGTTGTAGTTATGGCTGGCGCTGCTGGTGCTTTCTTCATCAGCCGCAGAAAAGGATCCGAGGAGTAATCGTTTGATTGCCGGATCGATTCAATTCAAAAATTATTTATAAGCAACGACAAAGCAAGTATTAAAATAAAGTAGTAAATCTTTTACCGCCCGGCCCTTTCGGGGGCCGGGAGTGGTAAATACAACAGTATGGAGAAACCTATGAGAAAGAATAAGAAGAAAAATTATATTGGACTTGGTTTGCTGTTTCTGATAGGGTTGTCCATACTGCTGTATCCAATGGTCAGTGATGCCTGGAACCGGTACAGGGACAGCCTGCTGATCAGTAATTATAGCAGCAGTGTTTCTTCGGATGAGAATTCGGAGAAGATTGACAGTATGTGGAAGGCAGCGCAGGAGTATAACGAACAGATCAAGCAGGAAAGTGTGCCGGATGCTTTTTCCGTGAGGGATGGCCAGACGGACAGTACATATGAGTCTCTTCTGAACCTGAATGGTGATGGAATGATGGGGTATGTGGATATTCCTGTGATCGATGTGAGCATTCCAATCTATCATTACACGACAGATGAGTCTCTGGAGAAGGGTGCCGGTCATTTGTTCGGCAGCAGTCTTCCGGTTGGCGGCAAGAGTACCCATTGTATTTTGTCGGCACACAGAGGACTTCCAAGTGCGAAACTTTTTACAGATCTGAATCTTGTGGAAGAGGGAGATGTTTTTTACCTGCATGTGCTGGGTAAGACTCTTGCCTACGAGGTGGATCAGATTCTTACCGTTCTTCCGGAGCAGACAGAGTCTCTGGGTATCACAGAGGGTGATGATTATGTAACACTGGTTACGTGTACGCCTTATGCGGTGAATACGCACAGACTTCTGGTGAGGGGACACAGAGTTCCGATGAAGGCTGCGAAGGCGGTTCAGAAAACAGAGAAGAAGGTTACCGGAATCACCAATCCGACGCTTCCGATGCTTGCTCTCTGTGTTGTGATCGGAATTGTGATCGCGGTGATCCTGGTTGCCGGTATCAATTCTGTTCAGAACAAAAAACGACGCAGGAAATAGTTTATGGCTAAAAAGAAAAAAAAGAAAAAGAGTAATGTTGTCCTGAACATCATTATCGGCCTGGTGTTTCTGGCGGGGGCGGGGGTGTTCCTTTATCCTACGATCAGTGATATGTGGAACCAGTATCGAAATGCCCAGCTGGTCAGTAAGTACGAGGAAGCGGTAACGGATCTTTCGGACAATGACTATGACAGGCTGTGGAAAGAGGCGAAGGAGTATAATGCCGAGCATCCGGTGAATGCCATTGTAGATGCTTTTGAGGAAGAGGATACTTATGAGCTGAGTCATCCTTATGACCAGGTTCTGGATCCTAACGGTGATGGTCTGATGGGGAGTATCGAGATCCCGAAGATCAAAGCCAGACTGGCGATCTATCACGGACTGAGCAAAACGGTCCTGGAAAAGGGTGTCGGTCATGTGGAGGGTACCAGTCTTCCCATCGGAGGCAAGAGCACCCATGCGGTTCTGGCGGCGCATCGAGGTCTTCCTAACGCAAAGCTTTTTACAGATCTGGATCAGATGGAAAAGGGAGATATTTTTATCCTGCACATTCTTGGCAAGCATCTGGCCTACAAAGTGGATCAGATCAAGACGGTGCTTCCGGATGAGACCAGTGACCTGGATATTATCGAGGGTGAAGATCATGTGACTCTGATCACGTGTACCCCTTATGGAGTTAACACCCACAGGCTTCTTGTCCGGGGAGTGCGGACGAAATATGTGGTGGAAGATACAAAGAATGACGAAACGATACCGCAGAAGCTTGCTGTTGTGGATCCGAAGAGGGTTC
>ERZ894186.908-NODE-908-length-10327-cov-8.833723_pt1 | contig 10327 bp, 4 predicted proteins | sample MGYA00380280_ERZ894186 | MGnify/ENA primary metagenome ERZ894186 (study PRJEB32331, sample SAMN06328449) | human gut metagenome | biome: human gut microbiome; feature: stool | host: Homo sapiens | collected 2013-02-13 ... | reverse complement strand
AAACACCATTTTTATCCTTGATTCCTTCACTGATCGCTACCAGTACGCTGTCCTGCTGTTCCAGTTTTTTCTTCACATCGTCAAGAAAACTTTCCACTGAAAAAGCCGGCTCACAAAGATAAATCAGGCTCGGACCCGCTGCACCGTTATTTCTTGCCAGTGCAGATGCTGCTGTCAGCCATCCTGCATTTCTTCCCATTACTTCCACGATGGTAACAGCCTTGGTATCGTATACATGACAGTCTCTTTCAAGTTCTGAAAATGTAGTTGCTATATATTTTGCTGCGGAACCAAATCCCGGACAGTGATCCGTTCCCACCAGATCGTTATCGATGGTTTTCGGTGCTCCCATAACATGAATATCTTCAATTTTGTGTTCTTTACAGTATGCCGCCAGTTTATCTACTGTATCCATGGAATCATTTCCACCTGCATAAATAAAATACATAATTTCATGTTTGCGGAAAATCCGGATGACTTCCTGAAACTGGCTGTCGTCTTCTGCCGGATTTTTCAGTTTTACCCTGCAGGAACCCAGTGCTGCTGCCGGTGTCTGACAAAGAATCTCCAGTTCATCCTCACCGGGTACTTTCTCGCTCAGATTAACAAACCGTTCTTCCAGAACACCTTTGATGCCGTTTACCGCACCGTAGATCGTATCAACCTGATCGGATGCATGCGCTTCCATGATCACTCCTGCGATCGTCGCATTGATTGCTGATGTGGGTCCTCCGGACTGTGCTACTAAAAGATTTCTCATTGATTTCCTCCTTAAGAATGCATAAAGAAAGGGATGTTCTTTGTGTCATCGCAACATCCCCTTTTTTTCTTACCTGTGATTTTCTGCTGAAAACCTCATGGTCAGTCTGTACTCATAGATTTTATCCTACCTTCTCAAACTGACTATTATATAGATTAGCATAAAATCCGTTCATTGCCAAGAGTTCTTCATGATTTCCCTGTTCTATTATATCTCCGTCTTTCATCACAAGGATCACATCTGCATCTTTAATTGTCGATAACCGGTGAGCGATCACAAAACTGGTTCGCCCTTTCATCAGGTTATCCATTGCTTTCTGAATCCGCTCTTCGGTTCTGGTATCTACCGAAGAAGTTGCTTCATCAAGGATCAGCAGCCGGTTATCTGCAAGAATTGCTCTCGCGATCGTCAGAAGCTGCTTTTGTCCCTGTGATACATTGCTGGCTTCTTCATTTAACACGGTGTTGTATCCTTCCGGCAGTGTCTGGATAAACCGGTGTGCGTGTGCTGCTTTCGCCGCTGCGATCACTTCTTCATCGGTGGCATCCAGTCTTCCGTAACGAATGTTTTCCATGATCGTACCGTTAAACAGCCAGGTGTCCTGCAGCACCATACCGAAACACTCTCTCAGATTTCTCCGGTCAAATTCCCTGATATCGTGTCCGTCGATCAGTATCCTTCCACTGTTGACATCATAGAAACGCATCAGCAGTTTCACCAGCGTGGTTTTTCCGGCACCGGTCGGTCCAACGATGGCGATTTTCTGTCCCGGCTGTACCTGTTCAGAAAAATCTTTGATAATGATCTGATCAGGCCGGTAGCCAAAGCTTACATGTTCAAAGGTTACGTGTCCTTCCACACCATTTTCCAGTGTCACCGGATGTTCCACCGTCTGTTCTTCTTCCTCTTCTTCCAGGAATTCAAAGACACGCTCGGAAGCTGCGGCTGCGGACTGCATCATGTTGGTAACCTGTGCGATCTGCTGTACCGGCTGGGTAAAGTTTCGGATGTACTGGAAGAAAGACTGAATATCACCGACTTCAATAGCTCCTTTGATAGTCATAAAACCACCGAGAAGAGCTACCATTACGTATCCGATATTACCTACAAACTGCATGATCGGCATCATCATGCCGGAGAAAAACTGTGATTTCCAGCCGGATTCATATAACTTTTTATTCGTCTCCTCGAAAGTGGCCATCACAGCATCTTCCTTATTAAACGCTTTTACAATATTTTGTCCGGCATAGACTTCTTCCACCTGCCCATTCACATCACCCAGATATTTCTGTTGCTGCCGGAAGTATTTTTGTGACCGTTTCATCACCTTGCTGATAATAAACATCGAGCAGGGCAGAATCAGCAGTGCACATAAAGTCATCCATACATTAATACTAAGCATCATGATAAATACACCAATCAACGTTGTAACGGAAGTAATCAGCTGTGTAATACTCTGATTCAACCCCTGCTGCAGGGTATCCACATCGTTGGTAATTCTGGAGAGCACCTCTCCGTATGTCCGGCTTTCATAATATTTCATCGGCAGTCTGTTCATTTTTCCGGAAATATCTTTCCGCAGAGAATAACTGACATCGTTGGAGATTCCTGTCATGATAAATCCCTGCACAAAGGAAAAGGCTGCACTGCACAGATACAGGCCCAGTGTCCACAACAGAATCTTTCCAATTTTATCAAAATCAATCCCTCCGGTTCCGTTGACCTTTGCCACCAGACCGTTAAACAGTTCCGTGGTCGCTTTACCAAGGATCTTTGGTCCCACAATATTAAATACCGTACCGACAATGGCGAAAATCATCATGCCAATCAGACGAATCTTATACTTACTCATATAACGCAGCAATTTTTTTACTGCTCCGGAGAAATCCTTTGCCTTTTCTCCGTTCATTCTTCCCCGTCCCATAGGTCCCCGGGAGGGACGTCTGCTATTTTCACTCATAATCCAGTTCCTCCTGTGACAGCTGTGAACGTGCAATCTGCTGATATACCTCGCAGGACTGCAGAAGTTCTTTGTGTGTTCCCATACCGACAACTTTACCCTCATCCAGTACCAGAATCCGGTCAGCATGAAGAATCGTGCTGATACGCTGTGCAACGATCAGGGTTGTGGCTTCTTCGGTTTCTTCTTTTAATGCTTTTCGAAGTGCCGCATCTGTCTTAAAGTCCAACGCAGAAAAACTGTCATCAAAAATATAGATTTCCGGCTGTTTTGCAATAGCTCTTGCAATCGACAGCCTCTGTTTCTGACCACCGGACACATTGCTTCCTCCCTGTGCGATCGGGCTTTCCATACCTTCTTCTTTCTGCTCGATAAACTCTGTTGCCTGAGCAATGGCTGCTGCCTTCTCCAGTTCTTCTCTGGTCGCATGCTCTCTTCCATAACGAAGATTAGAATCGATGGTGCCGGAAAACAGCACACCTTTTTGCGGTACGTAACCGATCCGTTCCCGCAGGTCTCCCAGTTTCATCTGCCGGATATCCACGCCGTCCACCCGGACACTTCCTTTGGTCACATCAAAGAAACGCGGAATCAGATTCACCAGAGTACTCTTACCACTTCCGGTACTTCCGATAAAGGCAACGGTTTCTCCTTTCCTTGCTTCAAAGGTAATATCAGACAACACTTCTTCCTCCGCTCCCGGATAAGCAAAACTTACATGATCGAATTCCACTGTACCTTTCACATTCTCAGAAGGCTGTACCGGATTCTCCGGATCATGAACACTTACTTCTGTTTCCAGCACCTCATTGATACGACGTGCAGATACATTTGCTCTTGGAAGCATAATGGACATGGCTGTGATCATCAAAAATGACATGATGATCTGCATTGCATACTGGATAAACGCCATAACATCACCAACCTGCATGCTTCCGCTGTCTACCGCATAAGAACCGCTGTAGATGGTCAATACGGAAACTGCGTTCATGATCAGCATCATCACCGGCATCATAAATGTCATACAACGGTTTACAAAGAGGTTTGTCTTCGTCAGAGTGATATTTGCATCCTCAAAACGCTCCTCCTCGTGTTTTTCACGGCTGAATGCACGGATAACCGGAATACCGGTAAGGATTTCTCTTGTTACCAGGTTCAGCTTATCTACCATGGTCTGCAGGGCTGTAAATTTCGGCATTGCGATTCTGAACAGCATTGCCATAAATGCCATGATCAGTACAATGGCCACCCCAAGGATCCATGTCATGGAGGAATCTCTCTGAAGCACGCGGATCACACCACCGATTCCAAGGATCGGCGCGTAAAGCACGATACGGAACATCATAGCCATTACCTGCTGGATCTGCTGGATATCGTTCGTGCATCGTGTGATCAGGGATGCTGTTGAAAACTTATGGTACTCTCTGCTGGAAAAACCTATGACTTTGTTATAAACCAGTCCACGGAGATCATGTCCCATAGATGCAGCAACTCTGGACGAAAGAAATACCACACATACTGCAGCCATCATGGTGACCAGTGCCATCAGCACCATGCGGATACCTGTTGACTTCATATAATCCATCTGTATGGCATCCACATCTTCACCTATAGATTCATATTCTGCACGAACATAGGAAACACCTGCCTGTGTGATGATGGATTCCTGCATCTTGTCGATCTTTTCTCCGACCTGGTCCTTCATAGCAGCCAAAGCCTCTGCCGGCATCTGAGAAAGAGCCGCCAGTGGATCCGTCCCTTCCGGGATTCCCATTTTTGCAAGAGCTGCCTTTGATTCCTCACTGTCGGACGTCAGAGTAGAAACGATCACCATCGGTTTGCCGAAGATATCGTTGAGTTCTTCTCTGTCTTCTTTGGAGATTTTATCCTTTAATACCAGATTCTCTCCCTCTTCCTCATAAAATCCATCCACAGTTTTCGCATCATCCTCTTCCATAAACAGCTTCAGACTGTCCATGGACGTCTTTCTGATCTTCTCAGGAACACTGTCTTCAATACCGTTCTGCTGAATTCCCACATTAATGATATTTGATGTGTAATTCGGCAGAGACAGATCACAGTATGCCTGAAGAAAAAGAAGCGCAATGATGAGTACGATGTAACCTGCAGATCGTTTCAGATATTTCATCAGTTTAATCACGTTTCTGTTCCTTCCTTTCTGTCATTTCATCCGGATGAAGCTTTTCTATGGCTTCCTCCGGCTGGATCTTTTCGATATTTACAAGGATCTGCTCCAGAAATCTCCGAAGCAGGCACTGTTCCGCCTCACTGAAGCCTTCCATCATCACGGCCTCATTTTTATGGATCCGTTCCAGTGCTTTTGCCTTGATTTCCTTTCCCTTTTCTGTCATGTAGATCCTGGTCACACGCTGATCCTTTTCATCCGGTTTCTTATAAAGAAAGCCTGCTTTCTCCAGTCTCTGTATCGATACATTTACCGTAGGCGGCTTGATATGCAGGATCTTTGCAATTTCCCGCTGACTCAGGCCATCCCTTCCGGACACAAGCCCCAGAACCGGGATCTGTCCCGGATAAATCCCAAGCTCCTGCATCTGACCAAAGCATTTCGTCATAAAATAACGGTCTACCTTCATAAACAGAGATAAAAAACTGCTCTGCCTTTCTTTCTCATCTTCCTCCTTACAAAACACGCTGTCACTCCTCTCTCATCCGATCAGACACCTGCTCTTTGTTAATGATATACGAAGCAGTGATCATTTTCTTTTAATTAGTCGGCTAACTATATATAATATACATCTGCACAAAAAATGCAACTGGTTTTTGTGGATTTTACACTTTTTTAAGATTTACAATCGGTTTCTCCCTGTTTTTATCCGCTTTTTTATTTTGTCGGGCTAATTTTTCATTCTACACACCCTTTTTTAATGGACTGATTATGTGCACAAATTTTCTTCTTCTCCGTCACACCCGCTGTCACAGATTGAATTTTCCCATTTTGGCCTGTATAATTTAGGTAATTACTTATGGCAGCCCAGGCTGCTGTCATTAAACAGGAGAAACACTTATGTCAAAATTCAGTAATTATCTCCGCGCTCTGATCAAACAGAGTGAGGAATCCATCACCACTATTGCCAGAAACACCGGCATCGAAAGAACTTCCATTCACAAAGCCCTGAAAGACGAACGTGTTCTTCCCAACAAGGCTCTTCAGTCTCTTGCACGATATTTCGGACTGACCCTGGAAGAACGTCAGGAATTTTTCCGTCTTCATGATATCCTTCTTCAGGGCGAAGAGGCTTACGAAAACCGTCAGGCAGTCTGTACTCTTATAAATACTCTAGCAGCCGTTGATTTTTCCATGTTCCCCCCTCCAAAGGTGAATACACTTCCTCTCACGGATTCCCTGATCAGCGGCGAATATGCAGTCCATAGTCTTATCCGTTCTGCCCTGATCTATGAAGTCTCCCATCACAGAGATCCTAAAATCCAGATGTATCTTCCTGAAAAGCTTGATCTGACCATGGAATTTATGGAACTGTGGCTGAACCAGTATCCGTTTTCCGTTGATGAGATTCTTTGTATTTATCATGCAGACAGCATCAGATCTCCGGATCCGGTCCGCAGAAATTTAAAAAAACTGGAGTCCGTGATTCCCATGTGTCTTGCTTCCCGCGGCAACTATAAGCCTTATTACTTCACGGAACCGTTTTTTGCCTCTGCGATCTCTCCGCTGAGCTACTACATCGTTGCTCCCTCCTGCTTAATCCTGCTTTCCGGGGATCTGAGCACAGCCCGGATCAGCGGTGACCATGAGCTGATCGGCTACTACCGGGATTTTTTTCAGAAGCAGCTGCCCAAATGTGATCTGCTTACCCGGTGCGGCAACGATATCCTGCATGTTCTCCGGGAATATATCGACGGAACATCCCCTGATTCCCTTCAGATTTTTATGAATCAGCCATGTACCGGCCGTTACATAACTCCCGAGATCATTCAGAAATATCTCAACAGCGATGATATGCCTTATCCGGCCATGTACAGCCTGGTAGAGCAGCATTTTTCCGTACTCCGTCAGATTTCCCAGAATTACTTCACTATTTTTACAGAAAAAGGTCTGGCTGATCTTGTCACCAGCTGCGTTCTCCAGGATCTGCCACCGCAGTATGTTCCGCCTCTTGATCCTGAGGATATCCGTCAGATGCTCCTTTCGCTTCATGAAGAGATCTCCGACGGAAATATCTCCGGTTTTATTGTGCGTCCCACATACCTGCAGCTTCCCGACTATCTTTCTTTATATATAACACCTGCGGAACTGCATATTTATACCACTAATGCCTTTGTTTTTGGCGCCTACTGCTGCAATATCCACATCCAGGAGCCTTCTCTGTGCAGGATATTCACTGAATTTATCAGAACCCTTCCCGGAAGTCACCTGGTCTACAGCCAGGAAGAAACCCTGAATCTTCTGGAACAGTATATTGCTCAGCTGCCCTGAATCAAAAAAATATATCCACAAAGGAGGATCACCCTTATGAAAAAGAAATTACTGGCCTGTACCCTTGCAGTACTCATGTGCCTGCAGCCTGCTTCTGCCGTCCTGGCTGAAGATCCGAAGCCAGGCGATGTCGCTCAGACTTCTGAAAAAGTTTCCATATCTTCTTATAGCGACCTCTCAGATACTGCTGTATCCGACGACGCTTCATCCACTGACGAAGACAGCTCTGCTGTATCGGATTTCTCTGCATCTGATACTTCCGAAACCATTTCCAATGCCGATTCTGCCGATTCTAATGTAGATTCTGCTGATTCTGGCGATTCTGATCTTTCAGAAGAAGACTCTGTCCAGGAGCTTACTGAGGACTTTTCTGACGATGTAGAAGATACCGAAGCCTTAACACAGGAAGAATCTGCTGACGAAGCTTCTGCACAGGAACCGGAATTTGACGACGGAAGTGTTCCCTCTGCCGGTGCCGATTCCAACACTTTCGGTGATTTTCAGTACACAACTTCCGGACTCACTGCGACCATCACAAAATATACCGGAACCGCTGCTTCTGTAACTGTACCGTCCAAGATTGATAATTATACCGTTACAAAAATAGCGTCTTCTGCGTTTGCAAATAATCTTCCCCTGACCAGTGTTGTGATTTCTGATACCATTACAGAAATCGGCTCCAACGCTTTCGAGGGCTGCGCTGCCCTGGAATCCATAAAACTACCTTCCAAGCTGAAAACACTGGGCTATGACTTTATTTCCGGTACCCTGGTCACTACTCTTACGATCCCGGCCGGGCTTACCAAATGTGACTCCTCTACATATTATTATGGTCCTTTAAACGGTGCAGAAAACCTCACTGAGCTCATCCTTGCAGACGGTATGGAAAAGATCCCCGCTTATCTTGCCTGGTTCTCTGCTTCCGAGACCACTCACCTGACCACCGTCTCTATCCCGGATTCCGTCACCTCCATCGGTTCCTATTCCTTTGCAAACTGCACGGCTCTGGGTGAGATCACCATTCCGGACTCTGTCACTTCCATCGCAAGCTATGCTTTTTCCGGATGTAGCAGGCTGTCCTCTGTCCGATGGTCCGAAAACCTTCAGTCCATTGGCAGTGGTTCTTTTTCAAACTGCACGGCTCTGGAAACTCTTTCTTTTCCAAAGTCCGTCAAGACTATCGACTCCGGTGCTTTCAAAGGCTGCAGCTCTGTTTCATCCCTTTCCTTTTCGGACAACCCCAAAGGTGGTTTTCTGACAGATATTGAATATAGCGCTTTTGAAAACTGTACAGCCCTGGAAAATATCTCTTTTTCCCAAAATATAAATTCACTGGGTTCCTCTGCATTCTCCGGATGTTCTTCTCTTGAAAAAGTGATTCTCAGTGATTCTATCACCACGATAGATTCTTATGCTTTTTCCGGATGCTCTGCCCTGGAATCCATAAAGCTTCCTTCCAAGCTGAAAACACTGGGCTATGACTTTATTTCCGGTACCCTGGTCACTACTCTTACGATCCCGGCCGGGCTTACCAAATGTGACTCCTCTACATATTATTATGGTCCTTTAAACGGTGCAGAAAACCTCACTGAGCTCATCCTTGCAGACGGTATGGAAAAGATCCCCGCTTATCTTGCCTGGTTCTCTGCTTCCGAGACCACTCACCTGACCTCCGTCTCCATCCCGGACTCCGTCACCTCCATCGGTTCCTGTTCCTTTGCAAACTGCACGGCCCTGGGTGAGATCACCATTCCGGATTCTGTCACTTCCATTGCGAACAATGCCTTTTCCGGCTGGAAAAATCTGGTGATCAAAAGCACTGCCGGATCCGCAGCCCATGCTTATGCAAAAACCAACAATATTCCATTTCAGGAAGTGATCCAGGAAGGCAAACGTATTATTGCCGGACGGCTGGATGCTGTAAATGCCGAAGACGGAACTATCAATATTGAAGGAAGAGATTATCCTGTATCCGGTAATTTCAGTCTCACCAGTGCCATGAGCATCCTGCAGAACAGCTCCGACAAGATTGTGGTCTTTAATTACGACAACAGCCGTGTTACACACATGGAGGCAGCTGAGGATATTGTAACGCTTCAGATGCAGGCCATTACAGATGTCAATAATTCCAATACCTTTGTATATGAAAACGGCCAGTATCAGAAAACCTCACTTTCTCAGAATATGGTACTGAAATGTAAGGTTTCCCAAAATTCTAGTTACTCTTATGATGAGATCCGTCAGTTACTGCCAGGCTACACGATTTCTGTCACCGGAATAGAGCTCCTTGCTTCCGCGCCGTTAAATGCTCATTTTCGGGAAGCTCTGGCTTTGTCAAAAATGGAATTTTCAACCCCTGTAAAGGTAAAAGTAACCGACTCCAAAAACATTGCCACTGCTGTATTTGGCATTTCGTCTGACTATATCGCTGAAAAAGCAAACTCTGATTTTTCAGTTTCATTCCTGGCCCGCTATGGAAATTCTGATTCTTATGTTCTCTCCGGCGGAAAACATATCTATCTGGCAAACCATGACTATCAGCGCCAGCAGACAGAAAAGAAAAAGTCACAGACTGAACGTGGTCAGAAGCTTGCTTCCGCACAACAGATTCTGGGCAAAAACAACAGTATTCTTACCATTGACCCGAAACTGAATGACTACTTTACCAAGCCACAGATGGAAGAATTTTATGACTTCTTATCCTGCTATATGGCTGTAGCGATCAATTCCACCTCCTTCTCCTATACCGGCGATCAGAAGAATAAAAGCTGTCAGCAGGTTCTGGAAAAGCTTTTTGAAAAAATGGGCATTACGAAACAGAGTTTTATCGTAGGAAAAACTCTGAAAGGTCACTTTGCCATCTCTGCCAGCACCCAAAAAGGAGACCGCACCATCAACTTTACCTATTCTGTCAGTGCTTACGGATTTTCTGATGTAAACTTCAGCTCTCTGGGCACCCTGAATTACAGCATCAGCCAGGATAACTGTTCCGGAATCATCGGGCTGGCCGGTGCAGATACGAAAGCTTTTGCGGAGCAGGTGAAACAGCTGGCAGAAGCCTCCGTCAAAAATGTATACAACGAAGCCTGGGGCAACTACTGTCTCTTATACACAAATGACGCTGCCGACG
>ERZ894186.906-NODE-906-length-10338-cov-9.124088_pt1 | contig 10338 bp, 7 predicted proteins | sample MGYA00380280_ERZ894186 | MGnify/ENA primary metagenome ERZ894186 (study PRJEB32331, sample SAMN06328449) | human gut metagenome | biome: human gut microbiome; feature: stool | host: Homo sapiens | collected 2013-02-13 ... | reverse complement strand
GCTGATGCCCGTCGCACGGATCCGGCTTTTATCAAGGTGCAGTGCCCGCGCATGCACCGGCACACAGACCGGTGCGCTCATCGTCAGATACGTATAATTGCCGAACATATCTCCATGATAATTTTTCGGGATATCGTCCCCCGCATCAAACGCGATCTTTTTCATCAGGCCACAGGAATGCCAAAGCTGGATCAGCTTCGTCTCCTTTCGCTTTTTGCATGAGGAGGCCGGAAGGAAATAATCGCAGATAAATACACATTCTGCCTGCGCATATGCTTTCATAAACCGAATCAGAAATGCAGCCATCGCCCCGAATGACAGGTGTGAAAAATTCGCAATGAACAGTTCCGGCTCATACCCGCGTTTTTTCAGTTCCTCCCATACGCGCCGCATGGAAAACGGCATCTCATCGTGATGCGCATCCGCCATCAGAATCCGCCCCGGCTGTACCGGTTTTCTGCGGTACCACCCGTAAACGACGGGCAGCAGTACATTCTGCAGCAGCATTTTGATCCACTGTCTGATTCGAAACATGAGGCATTTTCTCCTTCCTGTCTATCCTGCAAAGCGTGATCTGTTCCATTCCCCCAAAGCCGGAGAATGCTTATCTTCCATACGTCCGCTGTCCCCTCTGCGCCATTTTCACCGATGCGTCCGCTGATACTCCAGCGCATCTTCAAAAATTCTCCGGCAGTTTTCGTGATCCCCAAAAGCAAAAAATGCATCCTCACGCACACGGTACGCTTCTTTCAGTGCACAGCCGGATTCCAGATAACTGCACAGTTCCTCTACCAGCTCATCTACGCTCTGGCAGATCTCGCCAAACCCCTGCTCCTCATAGGAAAAACCTCCGTCTGAAAAATGCGGCGGCAGTGTGGGCGGCTGGAAATAAACTACCGGCTTGCGCATGTAGGCAAAGTCAAACTGTACACCGGAGTAATCCGTCACCATCAGGCTCGACTGCGTCAGAATCTCCTCGTAATTGATCTCCGTTGCCGGGAGAATCTTTACATTTCCGCTCACTTTGAAGTCCTCTTTCTGCGCACTTAAAATCGGATGCAGCAGATAAATGATCCGATAGCCGGTTCGCTTCGCCGTCTCCTTCAGCTTCTCATTTTCCAGAAGCTGCTGGAAGACACGGTAATATTCCGTGTGCTTAAATTCCGGATTGTACGATCTTGAGGAACCCATCACTGCCGGCATCGCAATGTAGGCCCGCCACGTCGGCGTGATCAGGATCTGCTTCTGCTCACGGTTCACCAGGCCATCATACCGGGCAAGCCCTGTCAGCCGCAGCACCTCCCGGTCGTAATCATACTCCGGTCCGGAAAGATTTTCAATCTCGCACGGCGATGCACAGTAATACCGTTTGTTGTTATTGATGATCCGGTTGGAATCCAGCGTCAGATCCTGCACCGAAAGCCCATGCTGAATGCAGGTGTTCGACGCTTTTAAGAGATCCTGTACAAACCGCACTTCCCACTTCGAGAATCCGCAAAATCCATGTACGCTGCTGTGCGTTGCAAAGATCATCGAAGCATGCAGGTAAATCAGACGCTGCCTCCATGTCAGATAGTACAGTGGATGCAGCCCCTCCTGCGCCAGGCGTTTTCCGTCCGGCACATCACTTCGGATGATATAGTACGGGTCCACTTCGCCTCTGCGCGTCCTCATATAGCGATAAAAATACTCGCCGCAGTCGCCGCCCTTGTAAAGCTTGTCGAACGTCAGCCAGATATTTTTTCTGCCATATATGGGTTTTGTCAGCCAGTACAGGGCACGCATGGCAAACATTTTCTTTGATCCGTACGGCGCGGTCGCGATCTCTTTTAAGAGGGCAAGCTCGCGGCGCAGGCGCTGTGCTTTTCCTGCCCTGCAGATTCGGATCGCCAGAACGCTGTTTTTGTCCGGATCGGGACATCCTTCCGGACTGGTTTTTGGACTTTTCAAAGGGCTTTCTCCAGAATCCATCTGCCGCTCCAGCGTCACCATATCATTTTCAAAACACCAGTACGAATTTTTCAGCTGCATTGTCACCTTCGACTGATAGTCAAGCGTGATGACCGGCAGCCGCACTTCCCTGGTCCCATCAAAGGCCCAGAAGGTCAGATCTGACACCCTGCCAGATAATTCCACCGGCAGATCCGCTGCAAACGGTGCTTTCACTCCGATCTTCTCTCCGAAAAAACCGGCTCCGCCAAACCGTTTCGTAAAATGAAGCGGAACTGTTTTTCCATCCTGCTTCATGCGAAGTTCCATGTGCTCCTGTCTGATCAGAAAACGATCCACCGATGCATCAAGATGCAGCCTGCCATTTTCATATTCCAGAAGTTCCAGTGTCACAAACGGGCAAAAATCAAGTTCTGAAAGTTTCAGCCTCGGAAGCTGCCCGTATTTTACATCCTCCAGTGCACTCCAGAGACCGTGGGAGATCCGCCGCTCCGGGTGCGCCTTTTCATCGACCACAAGCAGTTCTCCGGATATCTTCCGCAGACAGCTGCCGCAGCCTGATAAAAACGTGCGCAGCCCGTCTCCCTGCAGCACATTTTTATTCTGCTTTCCGGCGTTTGCGCTGAAAAAAATTTCGATCTCCGAAAGCGCCTGTGCCTGCAAAAAAAGAGAACCATCCGCCGCCAGAAGCGATTCGATCCGCTGTAGCCTGCGCGTGTACCAGCCGCCGTCCAGCCATTCCTGACGAAATCCGTCGAGATGCGGAAAGATAGATTCTGCATAAAAGTAAAGATTTTTTGCAAATGCAACCGTCTGCTTTCGCCCAAGTACCTGACACAGCAAGAACTCATCCCAGCCGTCCTCTCCGATCAGCTCCGGCAGCTCTTCACGAATCGCATCGGTACAAAAAAGAATTCCGTGCAGGCTTCCCGGAAGACGCAGGATCTCCTTCGCTTTTGTAAGAGAAACCACTTTCCCACCGGCAGATGCGCCGTCTTTTGCCGGCGTTTTGCGCGTCACATGCTCACACAGCACCGCATCCGCCGCATCCTGCACCGATGAGAGATACTGCACGGCCTGCTCCAGCGCATTTCCATGCCACGTTTCCCCGGCAGAAATCACGGTAACAAACTCTGTAGTGACCTGTGCTGCCGCCATAGCGGCATCGCAGCACCACACGATGCCGCCATCCCATTTTCCCGCTTTCTCCTTCGCCGCAGCTTCGGATGTATCCTCCGATCCTTTTCCTGCCATGCCATAACTGGAGTTTTCTGCGGCACCCCTGTCAGTACTAACACTCTCGCCACAGCTTCCTTCCTGCCCACGGCGCTCCAGCACCACCGTCTTCACCCGCTCTGCGTAAGAATCCCCGAAGGACGCCATCGTCTTATTCAGTTTTTCCTCGTCGCCGTCGTAACAGATGCAGACGGTGATCTGCTTTTTTTCACTCATCAGCCAAGTTCCTTCTCCGATGCATCCAGCGCTGCGCGGATGACCTTGTCCATGTCATAATAACGGTACAGCCCAAGCCTTCCGCCAAAGATCACATTTTCTTCTTTCTCGGCAAGTTCGCGGTACTTCTCATACAGCGCTCCGTTTTTCTCGTCATTAACCGGGTAATATGGCTCTGATCCCGGCCCCCACTCTTCCGAATATTCTCTGGAAATGATCGTGTAATCCTTCGGATTTTTGCGCTCCTCTTCCGGTGCAAAATGCTTGTGCTCGATCACACGCGTATACGGCACATCGCGCTGTGTATAATTGACCACCGCGTTGCCCTGATAATTTTCTTCCTCGATGCGTTCTGTATCAAAACGCACCGTACGGTACTGCAGATGACCGAACTGATAATCAAAATACTCATCAATCATGCCCGTGTAAACAACTTTCTTAAACTGATCCGCATGCCCTTTGCGATACTCAAAGAAATCCGTATCAGTCATCACATCGATATCCTCCAGCAGCTTTTCCACCATCTGTGTATAGCCGCCGATCGGAATGCCCTGATACCGGTCATTGAAATAATTGTTGTCATACGTGAAACGCAGCGGCAGCCGCTTGATGATAAACGCCGGCAGTTCTTTACAATCGCGTCCCCACTGCTTTTCCGTGTAGCCGCGGATCAGCTTTTCGTACACATCCGGACCAACCAGGGAGAGTGCCTGCTCCTCCAGATTTTTCGGTTCTGTGATGTGCAGGTCTGCGATCTGAGACGCAATCTTTTCCTTTACTTCCTGCGGTCTGCGGATGCCCCAGAGCTGGCTGAACGTATTCATATTAAATGGAAGATTGTACAGCTCGTCCTTGTACACCGCTACCGGAGAATTAATGTAATTGTTGAACTCCGTCAGCTTGTTTACGTAATCCCAAACCTCTTTGTCGCTCGTGTGGAAAATGTGTGCGCCGTAACGGTGCACCTGAATGCCGTCCACATTCTCGGTATAGACATTTCCTCCAATGTGGCTTCGTTTGTCGATCACAAGACAGCGCTTTCCTGCCAGCGCCATCTCATGTGCAAACACCGCACCGAACAGTCCGGCGCCGACAACCAGATAATCGTACTGTTTTCCTTCTTCTCTCATCTTTTTTCTCTTCTTTTCTTTGTTTGCATGTGCCGTTGCTTCCTGCTCCGCCAGATATGCATCGCACACCGGGCCTGACTCTCCGCTCATGCGCATCACACCTTTGTCCAGCCAGATCGCATGATCACAAAGTCCTTTTACTGTCTGAATATTATGGGAAACGAATAAAAGCGTTGTCCCACCCGCCAGCATCTGGCGCATCCGCTCATTGCAGCGGCGGCGGAAATTGTAATCGCCAACCTCCAGCACTTCATCTACGACCAGGATATCCGGATTGACCACCGTTGCCACCGAAAATCCAAGCCGCGCTTTCATACCGGAAGAAAAATTCTTGATCGGGGAATCGAGAAACTTCCGGATATTCGCGAAGTCGACGATCTCCTCAAAATGCTCCTCCATAAATTTTCTGGAATGGCCGAGCACCATGCCGTTTAAGAAAATATTCTCCCGCGCGGTCAGATTGCCGTCAAAGCCGGCGCCAAGCTCAATCAGAGGCGCGATGCTTCCGTGCTTCGTGATCGTCCCCTTATACGGCTTCAAAATTCCGCTGATCGTTTTCAAAAGCGTCGACTTGCCGGAACCGTTCGTTCCGATCAACCCCCATGCCTCTCCTTTTTTTACTTTCAGGGACACGTCCTGCAGTGCAAAAAATTCCTGAAACATCAGCTCATGCTTTAGCATCTTAATCGCGTACTCCTTAAGGTTATCCACCTTCTGGCTCGCGAGGTTAAATCTTATCCACAAATGATCCACGTCTACTATATAATCGTGATCGTCCATAAATTCCTCCATTGTGTAAAGCGAATGTTATGTTACTGTTCAAGGCTTCGCTTTGAACAGTTTATATATAGAGAATAAACTTGTCCTTCGATCTCTGGAAGCTCCAGATTCCGAATGCAAGCATCGCAAATGCGATCAACCAACCGCCGGCAAATACCCGCATACCCGGAAATCTTCCATAATAAATGAGATCCCGGAACTGAGTCACGTAATAGTACAGCGGATTTCCATATTTTACAAGCGTCTGCAGATAGCCCGGAAGTACGTCGAGCGGATACATGATCGGCGTCAGATAAAGCCATGCGGTCAGTACTGCGCTGTAAATGTATTCGATGTCACGGAAAAACACATGCATCTGCGCAAGGAAAAATCCAAGCCCGCAGCAGAACAGATACACCTGCACGATCACGATCGGGCAGAGCAGAAATTCCGGGTAAAACGGCGCTCTTGTAAAGATCATTACAATGATCAGCGCTCCCATCGACAGCACCATGTCCACCATGCAGCTCGTCACCTTCGATACCGTGAAGATGTATTTTGGCATATAGACTTTTTTCAAAAGCGGTGCGTTTACCGTCACCGATTTGAGCGCGTTCGTCGTGCTCGCCTTCATAAAATCATACAGAATCCGGCCGGTGAAAAGATAAACCGGAAAATTTTCGATCGATTTCTGAAATAAACTAGAAAATACGAGTGTCAGTACAATCATGATCATCAGCGGATTCAAGACACTCCATACGTACCCCAGAAAACTTCTTCGATATTTCAGCTTCAGGTCGCGGCTGACCAGTGCACCGATCAGATCCTTATACCGGAAAAATGTCCTGACCCGATATCTCAGCAGATTCATTCTTATTCCTCCTGCATTTTTTATCATCTCATTATCTTAACATACTGCGAGGCGCATTTCAACGCCGCTTTTCTTCCGGTATTCTTAAAAAAGCCGAAAATAAGGCAAAATTTATATGAAGCCGCACTTTTGAACGCCATATTTCTGCTTATGAAAAATTTTTTCATTGAAATCAAAAATGAGGCAAAAATATTTGTGATCCATTTCCGGACGTGTTTATAAGCGTAAATAAGCAGGATGTCCCGCCATATGGCGGTTCATCCTGCTCTCAATCACTCACGCAAAGCGGTTCCTGAAAGTCCGCTCCACAGCCTGCGTTTCTGTTGCCTTTTACGCATCACTGTACTCATTTATTTCGTTTCTTTTGCATACTTTCCAATAATACCAAGAATAATCTTCACCGAAAGATCCATGCCCTCGACCGTGATATGCTCATACGGTCCATGGAACGCATAACCGCCCGTGCCAAGATTCGGGCACGGAAGTCCCATAAAGGAAAGGCGTGCGCCGTCTGTACCGCCGCGTACCGGTGAAACATCCGGTGTCAGCCCCAGTTCTTTCATGACTTCCTTTGCATGATCGATCAAATGCATGCACGGTTTTATTTTTTCTGCCATATTGCGGTACTGCTCATGGATTTCCAGCTTCACTGTACCTTTGCCATATTTTTCATTGAGCACCTTTTCAATGTGCCGAAGTGTTTTCTCCTTCGCCTCAAAGCAGGCACTGTCATGATCGCGGACAATATAGGACAGCTCGGCATGCTCGACATTACCAGACATACCAGTCAGATGATAAAATCCCTCATACATCTCGGTATGCTCCGGAGATTCCAGCTTCGGAAGCATGGAATTGATTTCCATTGCCACGATCGATGCGTTTATCATTTTATCCTTCGCATCACCCGGGTGAATGTTCACACCGTTTATCTTGAATTTTGCACCGCTTGCATTGAAGTTCTCATAAACAATCTCCGTCTCAATGCCGCCGTCCACGGTATAGGCATAGTCCGCGCCAAATCCCTGCACATCAAACAGATCCGCGCCGCTTCCGACCTCCTCATCCGGTGTGAATCCGATACAGATCTTTCCGTGCGGCGCATCGCTTCCAAGCAGCTGCTCCACCGCCGTCATAATTTCCGAAACACCGGCCTTGTCATCTGCACCGAGAAGTGTCGTGCCGTCCGTCGTGATCAGTGTCCGGCCTTTTAAGGTCTGCAGATGCGAAAACTGCTTCGGTGAGAGCACCCGGCCGCTGTGTCCAAGCACAACCTCTCCTCCGTCGTAATTTTCAATGATCTGCGGTCTTACATTTTCTCCGCTGAAATCAGGCGCCGTATCCATGTGTGCGATAAAACCGATCGCCGGTGCCATCTCACAGCCCGGTGTCGCCGGAATCGTACCATATACATAACAGTTCGCGTCCACACGCGCATCCTCCACGCCAAGTTCTTTCAGCTCATCGACCAGGCGGTTTGCCAGGTCAAATTCCCGGTCTGCCGACGGGATCTGCTCCTGATCCTCCACGCTTGTCGTATACACCTTTACGTAATCCAGAAATCTCTCGTATGCCCGCATTTTTCTATCTGCTTCCTTTCGTCTTTCTCATCAGCCTTTTGCTTTTTTCTTATAATTGATATAGTCCATGATCAGATCCACCGCTCCGTCGATACCGACTTCGCTGCTCTCAATACAGAGGTTGTAGCTTGATGCCGCACCCCACTGCTTCTCTGACTGGAAATTGTAATAGTTTGCGCGCTTTTTATCCGTCTTTACAAGCAAGTCACGCACTTTTGCATCCGGAAGCTTATACTCCTCTGCGATACGCGCCGCACGGAAATCAGAATTTGCGTGAACAAATACGCTTACCAGTTCCGGGTGATCGCGGAGTATGTAATCTGCGCATCTTCCGACAATCACACACGGCTCGCCGTCCGCCAGCCTGCGGATCGTATCGTAGTTCGCCTGATAGATCTGCTGGTCAATTGTCGGTCCCGTATACATCACAGACGGATAAATATCCATCACAATCGAATACAGAAGGCTGTTGGTCGGCTTCTCATCGTAGCTCTCCAGCACTTTCTCACACAGTCCGCTTTGTTTTGCAATCAGCTTGATCAGCTCTTTATCATAAAATTTAATTCCAAGTTTTTTTGCAAGCTTCTCCCCGATCTCATGTCCGCCGCTTCCAAACTGTCGTCCGATTGTTATAATTAAACTTTTCTGCATATAGAACCCCTCCTGCCATATCTTATCCGTTTATGATCCGTAAGGACACCGTGACTGTATCCAGCCGCATCCGGCATCCACCCTGCAGATAAAATTTCATTTCATCTGCCTTCGAATCATATCCGTTCCGTACCGCCCCTGCGGCGTAGCCTTTTCCACCTATAGTATAGCACATCCGTCTGTATTTGTGCAAAAAAATTCGAATATTTAACGATTTTTTATTTCTTTGCAGGTTATTTCACAAAATTTTCAGTTTTTCAGGCTATATCCTCAATTCTTTTTCCCACTGCCGAAATCTTTTCCAAACAGGATGATAAAATCATTCTCATCGTATCGCCGTTTCCCCATCTTCATCTTTCGAAAAAAACGGTTTGACCTCTGGATTGCCTTCCCGACCATTTCGATCACATCTTTGATTGTCACTTCCGTGCCGTTCTCCACCGCTGTCGAAATCTTTTCTGCAAGCGCATCCTGACCTTCCTCTCCGATCACATAATCCTGTGCATTCGCGTAGATCTGTCCGAAATAAATCAGCTCCTGCGCCGTATACTGCGGAATGTAGATCTGCGCCGTATACTTCATCGTAAAACGTGGATGGCTCATCAGCAGTTCATGCACGTACTTCTGCTCATCCTCCAGAATTACGATCAGTCCGTCCGTGCGGAACTCCATCGCTGTCGTCAGCTGTTCGATCGTATTGTCATCCAGATCGCCGGCCTCCTCAATGATCAGCGTGCCGCCTGCAATCCTGGCTACGGTCGACGCAATATCCTTCTTATTAAGATCCGCCGCATAAATCTTCGCCATCTTGACCACCTGGCTGCCGCGGTCCTGTGCGATCGCCTTTGCAAGGTTCATTGCAAGTGTCGTCTTTCCAGAGCCATGTGCACCGAAAATGAGGATATTTCCTGTCTTGGAAGTACGGTCACTTCCCTTGGCTTCTGCCTGAATGATTGCATTGGCAATCTGATCCTCCAGCTCCGGAATCTGCGTAAAGCCAGCAAACAGACTGCGCAGATGCTCCGGAATCGTCAGATAGTCACCGTCTTCATACGGTGCATCATCATACTCATTCTCTGCGTAATCTTCTTCATATGCCGCAGCATTATCTGTCTCATCCGCTCCGGCATCTTCGTAATTGCCGTCATTTGCATACGCTTCCTCTTCTGAAACGCTGTCACTTTCAGCCGCACAGTCAATATCCTGTCCTTCAAAACCGTCTTCTTCCGGATAAGCATCATCCGCATCCTCGCCTGCTTCATATTCCATATCGAGGTCTTCATAGCCGGTATCCTCGCCATACAGATCATCCGCTTTATCGTCAGCCATCTCCGCCGCAGCTGCAGCTTCCTGCTTAGCCTGTGCTTCCGCCGCATACTCATCCGCATCTGTCTGTCCGGCTTCCCTGTCATTTTGGATCGCAGAAGATTCCAGAACCTGCTGCGGTGCGTCCTGCTGTGCCGGTTTGGAGGTCAGCGAAAGTTCCTGCTCCTCCAGCTCCTCGCCCTCATTTCGGGCTGCGGCTGCTTTCTCTGAATAGCGGCTGCCAAATCTGCCTCTGCGAACCGGTTTCTGTTCTTCTTTTGCACCCGAAAGCTTCTTCTCTGCCTGCTCTTTCGGAAGGCGGATCTTCTCCTCTTCCATCAGTTCCTGGCGTGCAGCTTCCATCAGTTCTTCCCGCTCCGGCATCCGGATCGTACTGCCCGGTGCCTCCTCTTCCTCATACGTCGGAAGTGCCCTGCTGTTGCGAAGCAGTTTTTCCGGGTTGCTTGTATACTGCAGTGCTTCTCTTTGTGCATCTGTCAGTTCTTCCTGCACGACATCCGCCATCGTCGTCTTCGGCATGGAAGCACGGCGCTCTTCTTCCTCACGCTGCCGTTCTTCTTCCTCCTCGAGACGCTGCCGACGACTCCTTACGTGTAGATCTCGGTGGTCGCCGTATCATTAA
>ERZ894186.898-NODE-898-length-10426-cov-8.122939_pt1 | contig 10426 bp, 10 predicted proteins | sample MGYA00380280_ERZ894186 | MGnify/ENA primary metagenome ERZ894186 (study PRJEB32331, sample SAMN06328449) | human gut metagenome | biome: human gut microbiome; feature: stool | host: Homo sapiens | collected 2013-02-13 ... | reverse complement strand
AAAGCTGGTATTTTTCGTCTTGATCATCAGCGCCTCCCGCATGGAGCGCGTGATGACGATCCGGTCGCCGGAACTTAATTTTACCGACGTATCACCGTCAAATGTCGCTTCCGCCCCGTCTATATCGGTGCCATGATTCGTGCCGATCTCAATCGTGATCTCCACAAAATCCGGAAGCACGATCGGTCTGGAATTTAACGTATGCGGTGCGATTGCCGTCAGCAAAATCAGAGAAGCCTCCGGTGCAACAATCGGACCTCCCACAGACAGATTGTATCCGGTCGACCCCGTCGGCGTAGAAATGATGATGCCATCCGCCGTGTAGGAGCTTAAAAACGCCCCGTCAACATACACATTAAAATCGACTACACGCAGCCGCCCGTTCCGGCTGATGACAATATCGTTCAGTGCGATATCCGCAAGCATTCTGCGGCTCTGATGAAAAGCTGTACCGGTCAGCATCATCCGGTGCTCCACCGTATATTCCCCTCCGATCAGCTTGTCAAGCGCCGGAAAAATGTTTTTCCGGTCGATCTCCGCAAGATAGCCAAGTGTTCCCATATTGATGCCGAGAAGCGGGATCGAGCGGTCTACCAGATCGCGCGCCGCCTGCAAAAGGGTTCCGTCCCCACCGAGCACCAGCACACACTCCACTTCATCCGAAACGTGCTGCGCATCCGTATAACGGTACCTTCCCTGCGGATCTTCCACCTCTTTTTGCTGAATATAGCACGTTTTTCCTTTCGATTTCAGATATTCCCGGATCTCATGTGCCACCGTCATCTCCGGATCCTTCTGATAATTCGTTATAATATAAAAGGTATCCATTTTTACTCCGTTTTCGTATCCAGTGTCTCATGCGCCTTTTTCACGACCTCTTCCACACTCATTTCAAACGGCTGCACCGATTCCGGTCCTTCCTTCTTTTTCAGATGCAGAAGATATTCGATATTCCCTTCCGGTCCTTTGATCGGCGAAAACTCCAGCTTTCGGCTCTCCAGCCCGATCTCCGCCGCATAATCGATCACCTTATGTATGACCTCCTCATGCACCTTTGGATCACGCACAACGCCTTTTTTTCCAACCTTTTCACGGCCAGCCTCAAACTGCGGCTTGATCAGGCAGACGACCTCCCCGTCTGCCGTCATCAGATTCCGCACCGGGAGCAGCACCTTCGTCAAAGAGATGAAGGAAACATCGATCGAGACGAACGCAGGCGGCTCAGCGATATCCTCCGGTACCACGTAACGGATGTTTGTCTTTTCCATACAGGTGACCCGCTCATCATTTCTCAGCTTCCAGTCGAGCTGTCCGTGTCCGACATCCACCGAATAGACTTTTACTGCCCCGTTTTGCAGCATACAGTCCGTAAATCCACCGGTCGACGCACCGACATCCATACATACCTTTCCATCAAGCGTCAGGTCAAAATGACTCATGGCCTTTTCCAGTTTCAGGCCGCCGCGGCTGACGTATTTTAACTGAGTGCCTTTCACTGTGATCTGTGCTTTCATATCGATCATCGTCCCGGCCTTGTCCTCACGCTGACCGTTTACCAGCACATTTCCGGCCATAATGACCGCTTTTGCCTTTTCCCTTGATGTGGCAAGCCCCTGACTTACCAGCAGAACATCCAAACGTTCCTTCATATCAAACTCCTGTTCCTTATTGTTTTCTCTTGTTGCCTCCGCCGGAGCATGTTCAAAATCTCTTCTGCAAACTATACCACAAAACGATTCTTTCAGATTGGCGGAACGATTTTCAAACACAGCCTTACGCCTGATAGCCGGCAATAATCCGCTTGAATACGGATTCTGCATCGATGCAGGCCTCTTTTTTGAGCAGGTCAACATTGCCATGCTCAATATAATCATCCGGAAGCGTGATCTGCAGTACTCTCACATCCGCATCCGTTTCGTTATAGTATTCCAGTACTTTTTCACCAAATCCGCCGTTTTTGACATTTTCTTCCATCGTCACAACCATCGAATGATCCTTTGCAAGGTAAGAAAGCATCGCCTCATCCACCGGCTTGACGAACCGCGCGTTGACCAAGGTACAGCTATAGCCGATTTCTTTGAGCAGTTCCCGCACCGCAATAGCCGTCTTTACCATACTTCCGACTGCCACAAGTGCCAGCGAGCACTCATCGTATAAAATCTCGCTCTTTCCAAAAACGACCGGTGCACGGAATGACTGCAGGCCGTCATACGCTTCTCCCCGCGGATAACGCAATGCGATCGGCCCGTCATACGCGATCGCAAATTTGAGCATGTCCGCCAGCTCCCATTTGTTTTTCGGCGCCATCACACACATGTTTGGAATGCCTGACAGATACGAAAGGTCAAAAATTCCCTGATGCGTCTCCCCATCGCTTCCGACGAGACCTGCACGGTCTACCGCAAAGACAACCGGGAGATTCTGAATACAGACATCGTGAATGATCTGATCGTACGCACGCTGCAAAAACGACGAATAGACCGCCACAACCGGCTTCATCCCACCCGCAGCAAGTCCTGCCGCAAATGTCACCGCGTGTTCCTCCGCAATCCCGACATCGAAGAACCGGTCACGGTACATATTCCGGAAGCGTTTCAGCCCGGTACCATCCGGCATTGCCGCCGTGATTGCCACCAACTTCGGCTCCCGTGCGCCCATCTTACACATCACCGTCGAGAAGACATCCGTATAGGACGCCTTTTTCCGTCTGGCCTTTGGCAGTCCGGTCTGCGGGTCAAACGGCTCTGCCCCGTGAAATCTTGACGGCATCCGCTCTGCCGGACCAAAACCCTTGCCTTTTTTCGTCACCACGTGGACGATCACCGCCCCCTCCACGCGCTTTGCATCCCGCAGCACGCGCATCAGCTGACCGATGTTGTGTCCGTCCACCGGACCTAAGTACTTGATTCCCATCTCCTCGAAAAACATGCCCGGCACCAGAAACTGCTTCAGTCCCTGTTTCGTGGAACGGATGCCCTTTACCAGCCGGTCCCCGCAAACCGGTATCTTATTTAACGTCTGCTCCACACCATTTTTCAGCTCCACATAGGAACGGTCCGTCCGGATGTTGCTTAAATAGGAGGATATTCCACCCACATTTTCTGAAATCGACATGTTGTTGTCGTTGAGCACGATAATAAAATTTGTTTTCAGCTGAGAAGCATTGTTTAATGCCTCGTAAGCCATTCCGCCGGTCAGTGCGCCGTCTCCGATCACCGACACGACCGTATAGTTTTCTCCCTGCAGGTCACGCGCCTTCACGTATCCAAGTCCTGCTGAGATCGAGGTCGAACTGTGTCCCGTATCAAACGCATCACAGTCACTCTCTTTTCGCTTCGGGAAGCCGCTCATTCCTCCATACTTGCGCATCTGGTCGAAACCGTCCTTGCGTCCTGTCAGAATCTTATGCGTATACGACTGGTGTCCGACGTCCCAGATCAGTCTGTCTTCCGGCAGATTCAGCGACAGATGCAGTGCCATGGTCAGTTCGACGACGCCCAGATTGGATGCCAGATGTCCGCCGTTTGTGCTGATCTTTTCGACCAGGAAATCCCGGATTTCCTGTGCCAGCTCCGGCAGTTTTTCTTTCTCGATCTTTTTGATATCGTTTACCTTTTCAATCTGCTCTAACAGTGTAAACGCCACCTTTCCTCATGCGTTGCGGTGGATCAGATTGAGGATCAGTTCCTTCAAAAACTCATTCTCATACGGAAGCTCCTCCAGAAGTGTTACTGCCTCTTTTGAATACTCCGCCACGTCTTTTTGTGCCTGTTCCAGGCCTTTCACCGAAACGTACGTTGTTTTATTATTTTTTTCATCACTCTTCGTCGCTTTTCCGAGCGTGTCTGCATCCCCGATCACATCAAGGATATCATCCTGGATCTGAAATGCCATTCCGACTTTGTGCGCGATCTGTTCGATCTTTTCCACATCCTCGTCACATGCACCCGCAAGTACTGCTCCGATCATCATTGACGCCTCGATCAGAGCACTTGTCTTCAGACGGTAGATAAAGCAGAGTTGCTCCTCCGTCAGCGGCTTTCCCTCGTATTCCACGTCCACCGATTGTCCGCCGATCATTCCGTAAATTCCGGTCTTTGCCGCCAGAATCCCAAATGCCCTGCCGACCACAGGATTTGCCGGTTCCAGTTCAAATGCCTTCGATGCTGTCTCATAGGCAAGATTCAGAAGTGCATCGCCTGCAAGAATCGCCATGGCTTCTCCGTATACGACATGAGTTGTCTTTTTCCCTCTGCGGTACTCGTCGTTGTCCATTGCCGGAAGATCATCGTGGATCAGAGAATGTGTGTGAATCATCTCAATTGCCGTCATAAACGGTTCGATCGCCTTTGACCTTCCGCCAAACATCGCATACGCCTGCTGCATCAGAAGTGGACGCAGCTTTTTGCCCCCTACCAGCATACTGTAATTGACTGCCTCTAAAAGTGTCCGCTGAAAGCCTTCCTCCTCCGGAAGATTTCGCTCGATAATGCTCTTTATTTCCGTCACTCTTTTTTTCATTTCACTGCTAAAATTCATCAAGACCGCCATCCCCATTCATGATCAGAATCTTCTTTTCTACCGTATCTATTTTTTCGTTACAGATTTTCAGAAGTGTCATGCCCTTCTGGTACATCGCAAAAGAATCCTCCAGCGAGATTTCCTCACCGTCTAACGCCTTTAAGATCGCATCCAGTTCCTGCATGCATTCTTCCAGGGTCGGCTCCTTCTCCTGCGTCTCTGTCTTTTTTCTTCCCGCCAAAGTATCACTCCCTGTCTGTCTGTTCTATTTTCTGCACCTGTACCGTAATCTTTCCATCGGATACGTACAGATTCAACAGCCCGCCTTCCTTCACCTGTGAAACGCTGTGTACGCGTCCGCCGCTCTCATCCGTGATCAGCCCATATCCCTGTGTCAGCCTCTCAAGCGGAGAACACCTCCGCATCTGCTCAGCATACAGGCGAATCCGGTTCCGATCCTGCAGGATCTTCTGTTCCATGCTCCGCTGTAGGTGTTCCTGTACATCCGCAATCTGCTGACGCTGCTCCCGTACACGCTGCATTGGCTCCAGATACCGCAGATGGATCTGATACTGCTGCAGACAGTTCCTTTTTGTTCTCAGAAGCTGCTCCATCTGCCGCTGCAGATGAATCTGTGAGAGAGCCTGCCTTTTTGTAAAAATAATCCGGCGCATCCGGCGCGTCATCTCTTCTTCTGCCGCATCCAGCTGCTGCAGAATCTGCCTCACATCCAGTACCGCAAGCTCCGCCGCCGCCGAAGGCGTCGGTGCACGCAGATCCGCCACATAATCCGCGATGGTCGTATCCGTCTCATGCCCGACCGCTGAGATCACCGGTGTCTGGCACGCAAAGATCGCCCTCGCAGTCTCTTCCTCATTGAACGCCCAGAGATCCTCAATGGAGCCGCCGCCGCGCCCGACAATGATCACATCGCATTCCATCTGATCCAATGCTTCCAGGCCACGCGCCACACTCGCTGCTGCACCTTCCCCCTGCACCTGCGCCGGGTAAAGAATGACCTGGATTCCAGGATTTCTGCGCGTCGCAACGTTGATGATATCCCGCACAGCCGCACCGGTCGGAGCCGTGACAACTCCAAGCCTGCGCACAAAAACCGGAATTTTCTTTTTGTATTCCGGCGCAAACATGCCCATTTCTTCCAGCTCCGCCTTGAGCGCAAGAAAGCGCTCATACAGCTCGCCCGCACCATCCAGCCGGATGCGTGAGGCATACAGCTGGTACTTCCCATCCCGTTCGTAGACGTTTACATTGCCGTCTGCAACAATCTGCTGTCCGTTTGCCAGCCGGAATGTAAGTCCGCCGCGCATACCTGCAAACATCACGCAGGCGATCGTACCGCCTGCATCCTTTAAGGAAAAATAAATGTGCCCGGAAGTATGATATTTGAGGTTTGATACCTCCCCGCGCACACTGATGCGGTTCAGCACAAAATCCTGCGTAAACATGGTCCGGATATAGGTATTAATCTGGCCGACTGAATATACTTTCTGCATATTCCCTCACTTTTCCTGATCTGAGCATGCTCAGGTCACCACCTGGCACTCTGTCAAGGCGGATCTTCACAATCTGCCTCGCAGCTTATCATCCGATCACTATGCGTTTGTCTTGACGAGTTTTGCCAGGATTCCGTTTACAAATGCAGCGGAATCATCTCCGCCAAACGTCTTTGCAAGTTCAACTGCCTCGTTAATCGCAACCTTTACCGGTACTTCCTCATCGTAGAGCATCTCATAAACAGCAAGCCGGAGAATTGCCAGCTCTGCCTTTCCCATACGTCCCGTTTTCCAGCCCTTTGCCACTTCATTAATCTTTGCATCAATCTCCGTGATACGGTCCTTGATGCCGTTAAATTTCTGCGTCATATACGCACGTTCTTCCTCCGTTGCCTCCGGAAGTGCCTCGAAATACGCATCCACCTGTCCCTGCAGTTCGTCGCTCGTGTGAAACTCCCCGCAGAACACAAGCTTAAAAATATTTTCTCTGATCTCTCTTCTGGTCATAATTTCTCCTCTGTTTCGAAAAAAAGACTGCCACAAAGCATAAACCGGTCTGACCGTATTTCATGTTCTGCAGCAGCCCCTCCGCCTTAATTCTGATTGTCCATCAATACGTTTACAATTTTAATATTTACTTCGGCAACTTCCAGCCCGGTCATCGTCTCAATCGCAGTCTTAACCTTGTCCTGGATCTTCGTGCAGGTAGACGGTACGCTGTAACCATAGCGGATATTGATTGCAAGTGCCACGCGAACCGTATCCTCATCCATCGTGATCTTAACGCCTTTGGAAAGGCTCTTCATGCCGAGCTTCTCGATCAGGTCTCTCGTCACGTTTCCGGCCATGGATGCCACGCCTTCCACCTCAGATGCTGCGAGGCCTGCAATGATCGCAACTACCTCATCTGCAATCCGAACCTCACCGAATTTTTCTTCTGTTTCTATTTTATGTGTATGAAGTTCTGTGTTTTCCATTAAATTGAACACCTCCGTTGTTCACCGCTGTAGGGTTTATGATTATTCCCCATTATACCAGAGAAATGTATATTTGCAAATAAATATTCGTCAGTTTTAGTTCTTTCCAAACTCGGAAAGCACCAGACCTTCGTTGCGGTCAAGCACCATGCCGACAGACCAGCTGTTGATGAACAGCAGCAGCGGACGGCCCTTAAGATCCTTGATTTTCTTCATATCAGAGGTACCCACAAGACGGTTCAGATCAATATCCTCATTCTCAATCCAGCGGATATACTCATATGGAAGCTCTTCCAGACGGATATCTACCTTATATTCATTTTCCAGACGGTACTTGAGCACGTCAAACTGCAGGACGCCGACCACGCCGACAATAATCTCCTCCATACCGGTATTATACTCCTGGAAAATCTGGATCGCACCTTCCTGCGCAATCTCACTGATTCCCTTGATAAACTGCTTCCGCTTCATCGTGTCAAGCTGTCTGACACGTGCAAAATGCTCCGGCGCAAACGTCGGAATCCCCTCATAGCGAAATTTTTTGCCCGGCATACAAATCGTATCTCCGATCGAAAAAATACCCGGGTCAAATACGCCGATAATATCTCCGGCATACGCTTCTGAGATCATCTGGCGCTCCGATGCCATCATCTGCTGCGGCTGGGAAAGACGCTGTTTGCGGTCGCCCTGCACATGATAAACTTCCATTCCCGCATCGAACTTTCCGGAACAGATACGCATGAATGCGATCCGGTCTCTGTGTGCTTTGTTCATATTCGCCTGGATCTTAAATACAAACGCGGAAAAATCCTCGCTCATCGGATCAATCACGCCGCAGTCCGCTTTTCGCGGAAGCGGTGAGGATGTCATCTCCAGAAAATATTTCAGGAAAATTTCCACACCGAAGTTCGTAAGTGCAGAACCGAAAAATACCGGCGAAAGCTCTCCTTTGCTGACCAGCTCCTGATCAAATTCCGCTGACGCACCATCCAGCAGTTCGATCTCCTCAAGCAGCTTTTCTTTATTTTCGGTTCCGATAAACTCTTCCAGTTCAGGATCATGCACATCCACTTCCGTGGCATGTCCCATCTTTGTTCCCTTCTGCGTATCGGTATACGTCGTCACCTTTCCGGTGTTGCGATCGTAAACGCCGCGGAAATTTTTTCCGGAACCGATCGGCCAGTTAACCGGGCAGGTCGCAATCCCAAGTTCTTTTTCGATGTCATCAAGCAGTTCAAACGTATCATTTGCATCACGGTCCAGCTTATTGATAAATGTAAAGATCGGGATATGACGCATGACGCAGACTTTGAACAGCTTTCTTGTCTGTGCCTCAACTCCCTTGGAAGCATCGATTACCATGACTGCAGAATCCGCCGCCATCAGCGTACGGTACGTATCCTCTGAGAAGTCCTGATGTCCCGGCGTATCCAGAATATTGATACAAAAACCATCATAATTAAACTGCAGCACCGAGGAGGTAACGGAAATACCTCTCTCCTTCTCAATCTCCATCCAGTCGGACACCGCATGGCGTGCGGTTGCTTTTCCCTTTACCGATCCGGCCAGATTGATCGCTCCTCCATAAAGCAGGAACTTCTCAGTCAGTGTCGTCTTTCCTGCATCCGGATGTGATATGATCGCAAACGTGCGTCGTTTCTCTATTTCTTTTCTGATATCGCCCAACGTTATTTCCTCCTAAACGGTGCCTTGCTCCCGTTTTATCTGTCTTCAGTCATTTTCAGTCCATCCTGCCTATTCTACCAAGCCTTCGGATAGCTGTCAACGGGCTTTTTAACCGAGTAGCGAAGCGGATTGCGAATATCCGCTTTGACCAAAATCAGGCAGGCAACAAAGCGATTTACACATATTTGTTTTCATTCCTGCTGATTTGGAATCATCGAAGCGATCAGGCAGCGTTCCCTGCTGATTTTCCATAACACTTTTTACTGAAGTTTCTTTTTCACCGGCAGCTGTCCTGGCTTCCCATCGCACCAAGTGCCGGACCGCCATCCAGGCTCTGCGTGTGAAGCGTTTTACGCTTCATGCGCTCCTCCTCCGACTGTCTTAAAATAAAATCCTTGATCTGTTTTGCATTTCGAATGTGCTGCATCTTCAGATCCGAATCGGTCACATCACCACTGAAACAGTGCACCGTTCCAAGCCCAGACATCCGTTCCCACAGCGTCCTTTCCAGGCGGACATCCACCACCTTATACAGATAGCAGTCATTCTCCTCTCTTCTTAAAAAACCGGAATTCACAGTAATGACTTCATCTGTGATCGTGTATTTTGTAAAAGTAAGCGGCAGTCCAAGAAACGGCCATCTTTTTTTCTCAATATATGTCATTGTCTTCTCTCCTCGTTTTTTAGGTGCGGATCGTTTTCTCTCCTTTGGGCAGTCAACTGCGTTTCTGTACCGCTCCGGTTAATCGTTCCGCATTTATCAGTTTCATTTTTTTATTATACCGAAAATTCCATTCCGCTTCAATGAATCTTCCGATAATTTTTTTCATAAATTTTCTCTTGAATTTTTAAAGCAGATAGTATACTATAGGGAAAGTGCAATTTGCATTATCATTTACTTCACCATACAGAAGGAGGATACTATGAGACATGTAATGAGCCCACTGGATTTTTCCGTGGAAGAAGTAGATCGAATCCTCGATCTCGCAGCTGACATCAAAGCCAATCCTGAAAAATATGCACATGCCTGTGAAGGTAAAAAATTAGCGACGTTATTTTATGAACCAAGTACCCGAACGCGACTCAGTTTCGAAGCAGCAATGTTGAATCTGGGTGGTCGTGTACTTGGTTTTTCTTCGGCCGATTCCAGCTCTGCTTCAAAGGGAGAGAGCGTTGCCGATACAATCCGGATCATCTCCTGCTACGCAGATATCTGCGCGATGCGCCATCCAAAAGAAGGCGCTCCGCTCGTAGCTTCCATGTATTCATCTATCCCGGTCATCAATGCCGGAGACGGCGGCCATCAGCATCCGACCCAGACGCTGACCGATCTGATGACGATCCGCTCCGAAAAGGGACGCCTTGACAATTTCACGATCGGCCTTTGCGGCGACCTGAAATTCGGCCGTACTGTTCACTCCCTGATCAAGGCACTGATCCGTTATCCGAACATCAAATTTGTTCTGATCTCTCCGGATGAGCTCCGTCTCCCGGACTACATCCGTGACGACGTGCTCGTACGCAATCACCAGCAGTTCGAGGAAGTCGTTCGTCTTGAGGATGCACTTCCGCAGCTTGACCTTCTTTACATGACCCGTGTTCAGAAGGAGCGTTTCTTCAATGAAGAGGATTATGTCCGCATGAAAGATTTCTATGTTCTGGACAAACAGAAACTGGAGCTTGCGCCGAAGGATATGTATATTCTTCATCCGCTTCCGCGTGTCAATG
>ERZ894186.893-NODE-893-length-10458-cov-10.032875_pt1 | contig 10458 bp, 6 predicted proteins | sample MGYA00380280_ERZ894186 | MGnify/ENA primary metagenome ERZ894186 (study PRJEB32331, sample SAMN06328449) | human gut metagenome | biome: human gut microbiome; feature: stool | host: Homo sapiens | collected 2013-02-13 ... | reverse complement strand
GGGATATGCAGCAGAACCCAGTGAGATTAGTAAAAACAGAGCTGTCCAAGAAGTTGAAGAAGCTCTCCGTAAAAGGGGCAGATGAAGCCGATGTAGTTGCGCTATCGGATGAGGAAATAAAGCTTTTTGAACAGGAGGCTACAGAGCTACATGCAAATGGGCACGAGAAGTATCCTGCTGGCATGTATTGCTTGTTATTACTACATACAGGTATGCGAGTGGGAGAGATGATTGCTCTGCGCTGGCGAGACTGGAAAGGAGACTATCTGGTGATTGAGAAGTCTGTTTCGACGGCCAAGAACCGGAACAAAAAGTCAGAAGATGAGAACAATTATATTTCTCTGGAAGGTAGCACGAAGAACCAGAAAGCACGTAATATTCAGCTTAACAGGGAAGCAAAGTACATTCTGTGGAAGTTAAAGCATAGCCGGGAAAGCTGTGAGCAAGATGATCTTATTGTCCCTACTAAGACTGGTAAGATGAATACAGCCAGTAATCTGGAACATCGTATGAAGGTGATTATGAAGAATGCAGGGCTTGAAGATGTCAAAGGAGGACTGCATATTTTCAGAAAGACATTTGCCACCAAGATGTATGAGAATGGAGCCAGGGTAGAAGAGATTGCTGCTTACATAGGCGATCTGCCCTCAACGACACAGAAATACTATATTGCGATTAGACGTAAAGTAGTGGCTGATGGGGAAATGCATCAGATAGTAAGATTGCCAGGGAGTAAGAACGATGAAGAACCTGTTGCATAGGATGAGAATTAAAAATGGAGGACTAAAAGATGAAGTATACTATTGTATATATTGTTATGTGTGAAGGTGAAGTTAAGTATGCATCTGAAAGTTCAGAAGATGCTAAGAGTTATGGAAAAGCACTGCTGAATTTGGAGGGGAATAGTGTATTAAGAGAATGGGGCGATGATGATCCGACCTTAGAGGATTGTGGAAGGGCGAGATACCAGGCTGGGTATGAGGATGATTATGAGGGAGCTATAAAAGTGGACATGTCGAATGAAGATGAGGATGGAATGATAAGGCTTCCAGATGGTGGAACTGTTGACGGTGAAGAGATAAGAGAAAAATTGCGAGAAAATGATATTAGTTATATTCAAAAAGTAAGACAGTGGGAAGCGGAAGAAGAGGAACGAGAAAAGTGGGATGATTTTTGGAACAGAAGGGCTGCTGAAGCACAATACTCATAAGCTAGGCACTTTTATATAGGATGCGTTGAATTGGATAAAATATGGCTCTATATAGTTGAAAAATACTATATGGAGCTTTTCGCATATATATTGGATTTCACTGGAAAAATTGTACTGAGGATATAGACAATAAATGATATAATTTTCATGTATAATAACAGGAGGTGCGTATTATGTTTGCTATGCAGGAAACTATCAGACCATCATCGGATTTAAGAAATCATTATAATGAAATCTCAAGGCAGTGCCGTGAGGGAAAACAAGCTGTTATCATAACTGTAAATGGAAGAGGCGATACGGTGTCCTTGTCCTATGAAGAGTACAAGAATATGAAATCAAGAATAGAATTGCTTGAAATCCTTGCTGAAGCAGAAGACGATGTAAAGAATAGTCGTGTTGCGCCGATCAATGAAACCTTTGATGATTTACGTGCTATGCTGCAGGAGGGCTGAGTTTGAAATACAATGTTGTTCGTACTGATACCGCAGATGCTGGTCTGCGAAAGATTGTATTATATATTGCACAAAATTTCGGCAATGATGTGGCATTGAAAAAGTTAGACGAAATAGAAGATCGTATACGACAGCTGGGAGAAAATCCAGATCTTGGAATTGATCCAAGATACCTGGTATTAAAGCGTCAGGGCTATAAGGTATTGATTCTTGAAAAAGACCTTGTATTTTATAAAGTTAATGAAGCCCGAAAGGAAGTTATTATATATGCTGTCGTAGACCAGAGACAGGATTATTTGAACATTATCCGAGGGCTGTGAGGCAAACGCCGAAATATAACTGACCAAGTAAGTCAATTAAGGTTCGCCTTCGGACAGAAGAATAAGCGGTGGGAGTACTAAAATGGATTTGTGCACTTGAAGCGTGGAAACTGTCTTGATTATGAAGCGAAAATATCACAAAAGTAAACATAATTTTTTGTGCAAAAGGTAGAAAAAGTAGAATTTTGTCGATTTTTAGCCGATTTTCTTCATTTTTCCTGTTTTCAGCACCTTTTGGCAGCAACGTCATTTTAAATTGACCTATAATCGTTCCAAAATTGACCTATCACATCTGAAAACCACCGAAAATGTAGTAAAAATCAGTAAGCCAAATAAGGAAAAAATCGCCTTTCAGAGCCACGAAAAAGCGTTTCAGAAAAAAATTTTAAAAGTCCTGCAAAGCCAGTAAATACGCGGCTTCCGGAAATTTCATAATACGAAAAAAGCACCTCATCTGAGGTGCTCCACTTAGCAGGGCTACAAGGATTCGAACCTTGAAATGACGGAGTCAGAGTCCGTTGCCTTACCATTTGGCGATAGCCCTATGTGTCTTAGCAAGTCGTTTCTCGCTTGCGACATGTTGTATTATATATCAATGCATATATAAAAGTCAACCCCTTTTTTCAAATTTTTTTAAAAATTTATTCAATTTCTGTGAAGCCTTGATTTTTCGGGGAAAAATTAAGATTTCGCTTTTCTTTTTCCTGTGCATTTTGAGATGAATGTGTTATAATCAAGCAAAATATACGGAATCGCATAGGTCGCTGGCGGGAAGCTTTTGGAGTTTTTTCGACACACTCTAAGGTAGTAGTGCCAGAAACTTTTTTACTTTATAAGAAATTACTTCGCTTTGTTCCTGTGAGTCTATGGTTACCGTATAAAATTTTTATAATTAAACAGCCTGTCTGGAGCCTGTTGAAAATTATTCAGGTAATTGATTCTCAGACTGGCCTCATTAATAAGGAGAATAAACATGAGAGCAAATAACCTGACTCTGCTCACGGATCTCTATGAACTTACCATGATGCAGGGGTATTTTAAGAACTCAACTGACCAGACTGTCGTATTTGACATGTTTTACCGTGATAACCCATGCGGAGGCGGTTTTGCTATCTGTGCAGGACTGGAGCAGGTAATTGAATATATTGAGAATCTGAGATTTACAGACGCAGACATTGAATATCTTCGCGGTCTTTCCATTTTTGAGGAAGATTTTCTGGAATATCTTCGCTCTTTCCATTTTACCGGAGACATTTATGCCATCCCGGAAGGCACTGTTATTTTCCCTAGAGAGCCAATGGTGAAAGTGGTAGCACCGATTATGGAAGCTCAGCTTGTGGAAACTGCGATTTTGAACATTATGAACCATCAGAGCCTGATCGCTACCAAGGCAGCACGTGTCTGCTATGCGGCGAAAGGTGATGGAATCATGGAGTTCGGTCTTCGCCGTGCCCAGGGACCGGATGCCGGTATTTTTGGAGCCCGTGCAGCTGTGATCGGTGGTTGTGTCGGAACATCCTGTGTGCTTACTGGTCAGATGTTTGACGTGCCAGTGCTTGGAACCCATGCACATTCCTGGATCATGAGCTTCCCGGATGAGTACACTGCATTCAAGACCTACGCAAGAATGTACCCGGATGCATGTATTCTTCTGGTAGACACTTACGACGTGCTGAAATCCGGTGTTCCCAATGCAATCCGTGTATTTGAGGAAATGCGGGAGGAAGGCATTGAGCTGAAAAAATATGGTATCCGTATCGACAGCGGTGACCTTGCTTACCTTTCCAAAGAGGCATATAAAATGTTATCGGCAGCTGGTTTTGATGATGCGACCATTTCTGCATCCAGTGACCTTGACGAATATCTGATTGAGAGCCTGAAAGCCCAGGATGCCAAGATCAATTCCTGGGGCGTTGGAACACGTCTGATTACTTCCAATGATAATCCGGCATTTGGTGGTGTATACAAGCTGGCAGCAGTGAAAAATCCTGAGACAGGTGAATTTGTTCCGAAGATCAAGCTTTCTGAGAACACCGCTAAGGTAACAAACCCTGGAAACAAGACAGTATATCGTATTTACAGCAAGTCCACAGGCAAGATTAAAGCTGATTTGATCTGTCTTGCTGACGAGAAACTGAACCCAGATGAAACTATGGTAGTATTTGACCCGGTTGACACCTGGAAAAAAACTAAGATTCTGGGCGGTACTTACGAGGTTCGTGAGCTTCTGGTTCCGGTTATTAAGGAGGGAAAACGCGTTTATACGTCTCCTTCAGTAATGGAACTTCGCGCAATCTGCCAGAAAGAACAGAGCACTCTCTGGGACGAGTCCAGACGATTCTCCAACCCACAGAAGGTTTATGTGGATCTTTCTCCGAAGCTTTTTGAGGTGAAGAGAGAGCTGATTGAGGAGATGAGCCGTAAGGATCTGGAGTTTGAGGAAGAGTAATTTAATAAGAAAATAAATGGGGCAATGTATCAGCGGAAACGATACATTCGCCCCATTTTTTGTTGAAATTAACCAGAAAAGTGCAGAAAAAAACATAGTGTACAGAATGTAAAAATGGTAAACTGTAGGAAAGGAAATTTTTTACAGGAGGAGTGTATGAAAAAAAGAAAATCCATTGGTCTGTGGGTGGGAATCTGTCTTCTGCTTCTGGGAATACTGGGCAGTGTAAATGTTTTTGCTGCAGTGACAGAGGGAAAGGCAGGGGAAACACTTACTGGGGAGTATGCAGTGATTATTAATACAGATACATCTGATTCGAGGAGCGCAGGCACACTGATCTTTGATGACAGTGGAAGTACTGCGTCAGTTTCAAGTGGAAGTGAGCTTCCCGCAGCTCAAAGTCTGGCTGGACTGAATGCAGGGAGCACCAGCTCAGTCACTGGGCTGAATGAAAAAAGTGCTATTTCGTCCATTACATCAGCAGATGAGACTGACGATGGTATATCCGTCCAGGCAGCGACTACCACTTATGCAATAGGAGAAGAGAAATATATTTACAGAAGCAATGGCAGCGGCAAGACCTATATATGCATTGGGATTGGTGAACATTGTTATATCTGGATGGACAAAAATATGAAAGCGGATTATGATGCCGCTGGAAAAACATCTCTCATAGCATCAGACATGGCGAGTATTTATGACAGACAGCCCTATCAAATCCTGAAAACACTGGCAGGAGGCGATCTTCCCTGGGAAGATGGATCCGGCAAGCTCTCTATTGTGCTGGAAACCTTAAGCGGCGCAAGTGGTCAGTTTCAGTATGATGAGGGAATTACAGCAATCCATATCAACACTCCGGCGGCAGCATCCTATGTCTCCGGTGAAATGACCAGAAGAAACGGTCTGCTGGTTCACGAGGGACAGCACGCAGTATTCTGGTTGAAAACAAAATTCAATGCCTCCGAGAAATATATGTGGATAAACGAAGGTCTTGCAGTAACGGTCATGGATTATCTGTGGGGCGGTACGGACACAAATGGCTGGATGAACGGAATTGCAGGAAGTACCGCTATTCGTAACGGCTCTTCCTTGATGTATAAGAGTTATCGCGATGATATTGCCCAGGACTATGGAATGCCATACCTGTTTGTCAGATACGTAATTGACCGTATGGCAGGAAGCTATGAGCCTATGGCTGTATTGCCGAGATTTTATACAGTAGATGCTTCCTCCCTTACCTGTGAAGCTTATCTGGAGAAGGTAACAGGAATTCCGTTTAAAACACTTCTTTCAGATTTTTATACAGCTGTGGCAGCAGGAGAAGCTTCTGGTATATACAGTTTTCCAGGCGATCGGATAGCGGCAAAAAAGGCATCTGCATTTCCGATATTTTCCGGAGACAGTGGCTCAAAATATTCCATTCCGGCAGCTTCCGCGATCCTTGTGAAACTGAAGGATGGAAAATTTACAGTCCCATCTGATGGGGAAAGCGGAATTGTTTATCGTGTAATAGGAAGCCGGACTTCATCTGTGAAACCGGCTGGCGGAAATGGTACAAGCAGCAGTCCTTATCAGATTGATTCTCTGGATGATCTGAATTTGATCGAGGAAAATCAGGGCGCATATTATCAGCTGACCTCAGATATTCAGACACAGGGAAGAATTAATTTTACCATCTCTTATTTTGGTGGAACGCTGGACGGAAACGGACATACGATCTATGGATTGAAAAAGCCTTTGATAGCCATGAATCAGGGGAAAATCAGGAATCTGCGCGTAGCTGCAGATTTTAATGATGATATGCAGAACGTGCAGGGCGTCATCACACAGTACAATGAAGGAAATATTGAAGACTGTATGGTGACAGGAACGATTAGCGGATATATGGGCGGAAACGGAGCTGTTGTATATCCGGAATTTGGCGGAATTGCAGGTGAAAATGCACTTGCCGGAATTATTTTTGGCTGCACATCAAAGCTGAATGTTAATTTGACAATGGCTCCTATGAAAAGCTGGGTAGGTGGAATTGCAGGTCTGAACATTGGTACTATAAGCAAGTGTGTCAGCACCGGTACGATTCGTGTTACCCAGACAAACGGAAATGAATATCCGGTCTATGTGGGCGGAATTGCGGGAGAAATCCAGAAGTTTGGGGGCATGGGCGGTGTGCTCAAAGAATGCCTCCATGCAGGAAAAATCACAGTAACTGCAGCAAACAACCGTGTAGGACAGATGTGTGGAACTGCTGCTGATAATGTACTCAGCTCTTCTTACGGTTTAAGCGGACATGTGCTGAACTGTTATGGAAAGAGTGGAGAGGGGAATCTTGTCGGCGGAACTGATGCTTCCATTGGAACAGGTGGACTTCTCACAGAGGCACAGATGAAAGATCCCAAATCTTACGTGGGCTGGGAGTTTGGAACTGACTGGAAGATTTCAGAGGATGGTTTGCCAGAGCGGGTGGAGAATCCGGAGATTACTTCATTGGAGGTAAAAAACAACTGGACTTCCTGCTACGTGGGAGAAAAACCGTGGTATTGGGGCAGGCTTTTGATAAATGGTACAACTTATTCTGAGATTACAGCCGATATGATAAGCGGCTTTGACAGTTCTGCTGAAGGAACTACTCATGTTTATGTAGAATATAAGGGGAAACAGGTTGGCTATTCAATGGAAGTTGTTGCGCCGAAAACCAGTGATATCAGCAGCATTGTAATATCAGGACAGCCGAAGAAATCTTATGTGGAAGGAGATATATTTAATCCATCCAGAGCCAGCATGTATGCAACGATTGGTGATCGTGCAGCTTATATTTACAGTGGATTTACCTATGACAAAACAGGTGCACTGAAAACCTCGGATACGCAGGTTACTTTTGATTACTTTGGAGCAAAAATACCGTGGGCGATTACAGTTGCAGCGAATGCACCAGCGGCCTTGACTATGCTTGCAGCTCCTGAGAAACTGAATTATGTAGCTGGAGATAAACTCGATCTGACCGGAGTGAAGCTTCAGATTACATATAGCAATGGAAAAGTATCGCCGGTTATTACAAGGGCTGATCTGAATACTTATGGAATACATTTGGCGCTTGGAAGTGGAAGCGGTTCATCGGCTGTGATTGATAATGGCAGAATAACAGAGTCATCAGATAATGGAAAAGATCTTATTGCTTATGCGACTGATAAGCTGCCGGGAGAATATGGTGCCGTGATCGCTGTGCTTGGAACAATGAGCGTAACAGAACCATTGGCGATTACAGATACTGAGCTGTACGCGGTTACAGGAACTGGAAAAGAGCAGTGGATATATTCAGGCTTTGTTACAGGTGGAAGTGGTAAGTATGAAACTCAGGTTGTTTCTGAGAATTTACCAGCTGGTTTAACTGTTTTTGCGGTTCCTGGCGGAGGCTCTTATGGAAGCAAATACTTTACTTTTTCCGGAACTGTCACTGCACCAGTGGGAATTTATGAGTCACAGTATAAAATTGTGGATACAGGAACAAAGGCAGTTTTGCCAGTCACAATAAAAATTATAGTGACGGCTTCTAATGAGGCAAGATTTTATAGTTTTGTACTTAACAAGGCGTTTAATTCCCAGTTAAAAGAGGATGTTGTTGGGGAAATTGATAATGAGAACCGTAAGATTACGCTGCGGTTGCCAAAAGGAACTGATGTTACCAGGCTGGCACCGAATATTGATTATGGTTCTGGTACAGGAACAACGGTAGCAGATGAGTTTACCAGTGGAAGATCTCATGATTTTACAAATCCGGTACAGTATGTTCTGACAGCGCCAGATGGCGTAACGAAGATAACCTATACGGTTACAGTCGTTTTTTATGATGAAACGCAGGGTGGTTCCGGGGAAACTGAGCATACGCATACCTGGGATGCCGGAGTTATAACGAAAGAGGCTACCATTTCGAGTACAGGAATTAAGACATATACCTGTACTGTGTGCCAGAGCAAACGCGAAGAGGAAATTCCGAAGTTGGTTGTTTTACCGACGAATACGCCAGTACCGACAAGCACGCCAGTACCAACGGCAACGCCGACGAATACGCCAGTACCGACGAACACGCCGGTACCAACGGCAACGCCGACGAACACGCCAGTACCGACAAACACGCCAGTGCCGACGAATACGCCAGTACCGACGAACACACCAATACCAACGGCAACGCCGACGAACACGCCGGTGCCAACAGCAACGCCGACAAACACACCTGCGCCGACTGGATATAAAGTGGGCACAACAGTGAAACATCCAGCGACAAACGGATATTATAAAGTTACCGCCACAGACACGGTAGAATATATAAAACCGATAAAGAAAAAGGTAAGCACTGTCACAATTCCAGACAGCGTAAACCTAAAGGGCGCGAATTACAAAGTAACCTCAATAGCCTCCAAAGCATTCAAGAGCAATAAATACCTGAAAAAGGCTATCATAGGAAACAATGTAATCCAGATTAAGAGCTATGCCTTTTATAAGTGCACGAAACTCTCTTACGTACAAATTGGCGGCTCAGTAAAAGCTATCGGAAAACAAAGCTTTTATGGCTGCAAAAAGTTAAACGAAATGAGAATCTACACCTCCCGCCTGAAAGCCAAATACGTAGGCTCCAATGCCTTCAAAGGCACTCCATCCAGGATGAAAGTTTACGTCCCAAGGAAAAAGGCAAAGAGCTACAAAACGGTTTTTGTAAAACGAGGCATAAGCAAAAAGATTGTAATAAAGAAGATGTAATATTTGTTTGTGTTATGGGGAGGTTTTCAAAGAAAGCTGGATCTTCAAACATCGAAAAAGCAATAGGCGGATCAAATTAATGTAACAAGAGAATATATAAGGGACTGTAATAGATGCGTGCTGCGTATGAAGTGACATTCATCTGTTATAGTCCCTTTTCTCTTGACATTTTTCCACGTAATGTGCAAAATAAACCTATAAAGTTCAAACAATTTCAGGAGAAATTATATCATGAGACAGGATTTTTTACACTTAAAGGCACCGGAAAACTGGATCAATGATCCAAATGGATTTATATATTTTAAAGGCAGATATCATCTTTTTTATCAGCATTTTCCCTATGCACCTATGTGGGGAACCATGTATTGGGGACATGCGGTAAGCGATGATCTGGTACATTGGAGCCATGAGAAAATAGCCCTGTTTCCAACAAAGGATTACGACCGAAACGGAGTTTTCTCTGGAAGTGCAGTGGAGAAAGATGGGAAAATGTACCTCTATTATACTGCAAATCGCTATCTGAAAGAACAGGATGAAAATATCCATGTGGCAGATGGAGAATACGAGGAAAGCCAGGTTATGATCATATCAGAAGACGGTTTTCACTTCGATAACTGGAATGGGAAAAAGCAGATCATTCCGGTAATCAGAGATGATGAAACTGCTGATTCCATGGATACCAGAGATCCGAAAGTATGGGAAGAAAATGGCGTTTATTATATGATTCTTGGCAGTACATACAAACATGAAATCGGCAGGCTGGAGCTGGAGGATAACTACTCGCTGATTGATTACGGCGGTGACTTCTACGCCCAGCAGACCAATCTGGATAAGGATGGCAGAAGAGTTATGATTGGTTGGATCCGCATGCCAGAGGCTGTGACTGGAATGAAAAGTAGTAAAGCTGCTGTATTTTTTGAGCAAAATAGTGATAGAGAAGAAAATGAGAGAGAAAAAATCACACAGTCAACAGATAAAAATCATCTGAAAAAGAGTGATAAAAGTCAGTTGCTAACGGAAGAACGGGTAATTTGGAACGGTATGATGAGCCTGCCGCGTGTAGTAGAAATTGAGAATGGACAGGTTTGTTTTCGGGTTCATCCAAACGTGCGAAAGGGCCTTTCCAGATCACTTTCCAGCCAGGATGCCCTGCGCAGCAGTAACCCATTCTGCATAAAAACAACCCTCCAAAACGGCGACTGTCTGGACATCGGAGGATATCAGATCTCCATGAAAGGCAGAACAATATGTACTGACAGAACAAGAGTATTTCCT
>ERZ894186.880-NODE-880-length-10566-cov-8.464846_pt1 | contig 10566 bp, 9 predicted proteins | sample MGYA00380280_ERZ894186 | MGnify/ENA primary metagenome ERZ894186 (study PRJEB32331, sample SAMN06328449) | human gut metagenome | biome: human gut microbiome; feature: stool | host: Homo sapiens | collected 2013-02-13 ... | reverse complement strand
AAAATGCACAACAAAGCACGCCGAATTGCACATCAGAAAACACACAAAAGAGTGTACAGGAGCCCGCAGAAAAACACACAGAGGACAGCTGCGATGGCTTAACCGCCGAAGTCATTGAAAAAACCTTCGCCGGCGGCCAGCTCCGTGTTGTTTTGAAAACTTCGGAAGGTCAGGAAATCGTGGCAAGCCGTTACGGCATTGATACAAATGTCAGTGTAGGAGAAAAGGTGCGCTGCTGTTTTCTTCCTACAGATGCAGTGCTGGTAGATCGGGAAGAAAGATCAGAAGAAGTATTGCCGGATCAGTCAGGTCCCTGTGCAGGAGGTACCCATGCGTAAGCACAGAGCAGGCTCCGTATGGATGATCCTGCCGCTGTATCTTTTTACACTGATCTTCGTCGCACTGCCTCTTCTGTATGTAGTTGCACTGAGCTTTTCCACAGCAGACGGCGGCTACGGCGTGAACTGGAAATTTACTCTGGATAATTACAAGCAGATCCTGGAGCCTGTATACCTGCAGACCTTTACGGGATCCTTCCGCCTTGCGCTCACCAGCACTTTGATCATCTGTCTGGTGGGCTACCCCTTCGGATACTTTATGGCAAAGCTTTCCGAGGGCAAAAAGAAGCTGGCCATGCTTTTCCTGATGCTGCCTTTCTGGGTGAATTCCCTGATCCGTCTTTATGGCTGGATCATCATTCTCCAGAAAAAGGGACTACTGAACTATCTGTTGATGAAATTTGGTATTATCCAGGAGCCTTTAAAAATTCTGTACAGCTATCCTGCCATTGTGATCGGTATGATCTATGTATTGTTGCCGTTTATGGCACTGTCCGTATATTCCAGTGCGGAAAAGCTGGACTGGTCCCTTGTGGAAGCTGCCAGAGACCTTGGAGCCAGCAGATGGAAGGCTTTCTGGAGCGTCACCTTTAAGCTGACTTTGCCGGGACTTCTTTCCGGAGTGATACTTACCTTTATTCCGTCTATGGGTCTGTTTTTTATTGCGGATATCCTGGGCGGAAACAAGATCGTACTTGTGGGAAGTCTGATCCAGGAGCAGATGACAAGAGGCAATAACTGGCCCTTTGCCGCAGCACTGGCTGTGGTACTGATGATACTGACAACTCTGATGATCGTATTATATCGGAAGCTTACCAATGTGAAGGAACTGGAGGGAATCGGATGAAAAAGAACTCAAAGCTTTCAGGACTGTACCTGGGGATCCTGTTTTTCCTTATGTATCTGCCCATTGGTGTGGTAGTGGTATTTTCGTTTAATGAAGCAAGACTTCCGGTGCGCTTTACCGGTTTTTCCCTGAAATGGTATCAGGAACTGTTTCAGGACAGGGATCTGATCCAGGCATTGAAAAACAGTCTGATCCTGGCGGTGTCCAGCTGTGGGGTATCTGCAGTGATCGGAACACTGGGGGCTGTAGGACTTTCCAGGATCCACTGGAAAACAAAAGGGGTGATGGAGTATATTTCCATTCTGCCTCTGATGATCCCGGAGATCATTCTGGGAATGGTACTGATGGCATTTTTCTATATGCTGAACCTGCCATTTGGAATGCTGACACTTCTGATCGGACACACGGTTTTCTGCGTGCCCTATATTTTGATGGAGGTAAAAGCAAGGCTTGTGGGAATGGATCCGTCCCTGGAAGAGGCAGCCAGAGATCTTGGTGCCGGTTCCTTTCGGGCCTTCTGGGACATTACCCTGCCGCTGATCATGCCGGCTGTTATATCCGGCTCTCTGCTGGCCTTTGCCATGTCCATGGACGATGTGGTGATCAGTATTTTTGTAACCGGGCCACGTGTATCCACGCTGCCGATAAAAGTTTACACACAGATGAAAACAGGCGTTACGCCGGAGATCAATGCACTTTGTACCATAATGCTGGGAGTGATCCTTCTGGTACTGGCAGTATATCTGATCGCAGGAAAACGCGGGAAGGGGAATATAAAAGATGAGCAATAAACTGATCGAGTTAAAAAATCTCACAAAAAACTTTGATGACCAGCAGGTGCTCCGGGGCATTAATCTGGACATTCACGAAAACGAATTCCTTACGCTTCTGGGACCCAGCGGCTGTGGAAAGACAACAACCTTAAGGATCATTGCCGGCTTTGAGGAGCCAAGCGGCGGAGAGGTACTGTTTAACGGAATTGAGATCTCCAAGCTGCCTCCATATAAAAGAGAGATCAACACGGTATTCCAGAAATATGCATTGTTTCCGCATCTCAATGTTATGGACAATATCGGTTTCGGCCTGAATCTGAAAAAGGTAGATAAATCTGTTATTGAGCAAAAGGTAAAAAGAATGCTGAAAATGGTAGGGCTGGAAGGCTTCGAAAAAAGAGATGTTACACTTCTTTCCGGTGGACAGCAGCAGCGAGTTGCCATTGCCAGAGCTCTTGTCAATGAGCCGAAGGTTCTTCTGCTGGATGAGCCACTCGGCGCACTGGATGCCAAGATCCGTAAGCAGATGCAGATCGAGCTGAAAAAGATCCAGAGAGAGGTAGGGATCACCTTTATCTATGTTACCCATGACCAGGAGGAGGCACTTTCCATGTCTGATACGGTAGTAGTCATGAACAACGGTGAGATCCAGCAGATCGGCAGCCCGACAGATATCTATAATGAGCCGGAGAACCGTTTTGTTGCCGGCTTTATCGGAGAGTCCAATATTATAGAAGGAACGATGATCAGGGATTTCCTTGTGGAGTTTGATGGCTTCCGTTTTGAATGTGTAGACAAGGGATTTGAGGACAACGAAGCCATTGAGGTTGTTCTCCGCCCGGAGGATCTGGATATTGTGGAACCGGATCAGGCCAAGATCAGAGGAACTGTACGGAACATTACGTTCAAAGGTGTTCATTATGAGATCCTGATCGAGACGGAGCTTCGCACATACATGGTGCACACTACCGATTATGCAGAAGTGGGACGTGAAGTGGGACTGAAGTTTGGTCCTGAGGATATCCATGTTATGTGCAGAATGGGAGGATACTAATGAAACAGTTCAAGCATCTGATCAAGCCGTATATCATCTGGGCTTCGATCCTGATCGTGGTACCATTGATCCTGATCGTGCTTTATGCATTTACCTCAGATGGAAATGAAGTTCTGACCCTGCATTTTACATGGGCGAATTTTGCAAAATTTCTGGAAGCTACATATTTAAGTGTTATCCTGAAATCCTTCCGCCTGGGTATCCTGACCACACTGATCTGCCTGGTCTGCGGATATCCGCTGGCATACATTATTTCCAAATATTCCGAAAAGGTGCAGAGCTTTCTGATCCTTATGGTCACCATTCCCATGTGGATCAACATGCTTCTCCGTACCTATGCATGGATGAACATTCTTTCTGACAATGGTCTGGTGAACAACCTTCTGAAAATGCTGGGAATCTCACCGATCACCATGATGTATACAGATTTTTCCGTTATCGTGGGCCTTGTTTGTAACTTTATGCCCTTTATGATCATTCCGATCCATACATCCTTAAGTAAAATGGACAAGTCACTGATCGAAGCGGCCAACGACCTTGGTGCCAATCCCTTTCAGACCTTCTGGAGGATCACCTGGAAGCTTTCCATGCCAGGTGTGGTCAATGGTGTTATGATGGTATTCCTTCTGTCCATCTCAACTTTCGTTATTCCGAAGCTTCTTGGCGGCGGTCAGTACATGCTGATCGGTAACCTGATCGAGTCACAGTTTATTTCCGTAGGTGACTGGAACTTTGGAAGTGCCATCTCTCTGATCCTGGCAGTGATCATCCTGATCTTTATGAGCCTGATGAAGAAGATGGACACCCAGGACGATTAAAGGAGGCAGGAGATGAAAAGAAAAAATACCATATTTTCAAAATTATATGTAGTGCTGTGTCTGGCATTTTTTTACCTGCCGATCCTTGTGACTATGATTTTTTCCTTTAACTCGTCCAAGTCCCTGACCAGATTTACAGGATTTTCCCTGCGCTGGTACGGAGAGCTGATAAACAATATGGAGATCAGTAAGGCAGTTTATGTTTCGGTCACAGTGGCAATTCTGGCAACTGTTATTTCCACAGTGCTGGGAACCATCACAGCCATCGGACTTTCAAAATCCAGAAAGGTGCTGAAGGAGATGGTCCTTACCATCAATAACTTTCCAATTCTGAATCCGGAGATCGTAACCGCGATTGGTCTGATGCTGCTGTTTTCTTCGCTGGGAATGACGAAAGGCTATCTGACCATGCTGCTGGCACATATCGCATTCTGTACGCCCTATGTGATCACCAGTGTATATCCGAAGGTACGAAGCCTGGATCCGAACCTTGCCAATGCAGCCATGGATCTTGGTGCAACGCCATATCAGGCACTTACCAAGGTTATCGTGCCCATGATCAAAGAAGGGATTTTTGCGGGAGCGCTCCTGGCCTTTACCATGTCCTTTGACGATTTCGTAATTTCCTACTTTGTTTCCGGAAACGGAGTAAAAAATATATCCATTGTTGTATATAATATGACAAAGCGCATCAATCCCACCATCAACGCCCTTTCTACTATTGTGATCGTGGTCATTGTACTGGTGCTTCTTTTTGCAAATCTGATCATGCCGAAGCTTCAGGCCTCCACCGTGAAAAAAATGGATCCGAAAAAAAGAAGGATCGTTGCGATTGTCACAGCTGCTGCGGTTGTTCTGGTATTGGGAAAGTGGACGCTCGTAAGCCAGGGTAACCACGTGCTTCGTGTATATAATGCCGGAGAATATATGGACCTGAGTCTTCTGGACAAATTTGAGAAGCAGTATAACTGTACTGTTGTATATGAAACCTTCGAGTCCAATGAGATGATGTACACCAAGCTGGCCAGTGGTGAAACCTACGATGTTTTGGTTCCGTCAGATTATATGATCGAAAGACTGATCAAGGAGGAATATCTTCAGGCCCTTGACTGGAAAAAGATCCCAAACAGCAAAAACCTTCTTCCAGAGGTACAGAATAAGGACTATGATCCGGGAAATCGTTATTCCTGTCCGTATTTCTGGGGAACTGTAGGAATCCTTTATAATAAGAATGTAGTCTCTCAGGAGGATCTTGACAAAGAGGGCTGGAATATTCTCTGCGATGAAAAATATAAGGGAAATCTCTATATGTATGATTCCGAAAGGGATTCCTTTATGATCGCCCTGAAAGCACTGGGATATTCCATGAACACAAAGAATCTTGACGAGATCCAGCAGGCTTATGAATGGCTGATCAACCAGAGAGATACCATGGATCCGATCTATGCAGGTGATGATGTGATCGACAACATGATCTCAGGAAACAAGGCAATGGCGGTTGTTTATTCCGGAGATGCTTCCTATATCATCAGCGAGAATCCGGAGCTTGGCTATTATACTCCGCAGCAGGGAACCAATACCTGGTATGATGCAATGGTCATCACCAAGGACTGCAATGAGGTAGATCTGGCTCATGAGTTCATCAATTTTATGCTGGATGATGAAAATGCTCTTTCCAATACCGAAGAAGTAGGATATACTTCTACTGTAAAGAGTGCATTCGAGGAGATGAAGAACGGAACTTATGAGGGAATTTCTTCCTATATTCCGCAGATCGACAATCCAAAGAATGAGATCTTCGGATACCAGAAGCCAAAGATCAAGCAGAAATTCGCAGAGCTTTGGACAAAGGTAAAAGCAAAATAACAAGACGTCAGAGAGAGACATGAAGGAGGTTCTATGAAATCAAAAAAAGCAGCAGCGATCATGTTATGTGCGGTACTTGGAACATCTATGATAACAGGTGTCAGTGTCAGTGCAAAGGATAAGGATGAACTGGTACTTTATACATGGGACGGAATGTTTCCGCAGGAAGTGCTGGATGATTTTGAAAAAGAAACAGGGACCAAGGTGGTATATTCCAACTTTGATACCGATGAGACCATGCTTGAGAAGCTTTCCCAGGCAAAGGGCGGCGATTACGATGTGGTAATTGCAGATGATTACATTATCGACAGCGCGGTAAAAGAAGGACTTGTCCAGAAAATCGACAAGGATACCGTTTCCAATTTTAAGAACATCAACCCCCTTTATCAGGGACAGTTCTATGATCCGGATGACGAATATACAGTACCTTACGGAGCAGGAATCCCACTGATCGTTTATGATCCGGAGCAGGTAGATATCGACATTAAAGGATACAAGGATCTCTGGGATAAGTCTCTGGAGGACAGCATTGCCATCGTAGGTAATTACCGCGTGATCTGTGGCATCACACAGCTTTCCATGGGAGAGAGCATGAACGAAGAAGATGTAGCCGTGATCGACAAGACCGGTGAGAAGCTGAAAGAGCTGGCACCGAACATTCGTATGATCCAGGATGACAATACACAGAATGCACTTCTCAACGGAGAGGCAAGTGTGGCATTTCTTTATACATCACAGGTAACACAGGCGCTGAAGGATAATCCGGATCTTAAGGTGGTTTATCCGGAGGAAGGTCTTGGATTTGGTATTATGGGAATGTTTGTGCCAAGTGAAGCACCGAATGCGAAGGCTGCCAATGAATTTATCAATTATATCCTGGAGCCGGAAGTATCTGCACAGTGCATCAACTATATCGGATACTACAATACAAACAAGGCAGCAGATGATCTGGTAGACGAGAGCCTGGTTGTTCCGGACAGCGTGACAAAGGGTGAGATCGTACAGAATGTAAGCCAGGAAGCAGAGCAGGAATACAATAAGATCTGGACAGAGTTTAAAGCTGCCTGCGATTAAGCAGACGGACCAGTAAGGGGGTTTTTCAGGTGGAGATATACAAAGGCACATCCGCTTTTTCCGGAATAGCCATTGGAAAAATACTGTATTACCACAGAGGCGAATATCAGATCCGTCAGTCCATGGTAGACAATGTAAAAAAGGAGCTGGATCGTCTGGATAATGCAAGAACAGCGGTAAAGAACCAGATCCAACATATGTATAAAAACGGAGCACCCCTCCCCAAAGAGCAGGAGCTGACCTTGAAACGGCAGCTGAAGCTCTTAAGTGGCGGCAGCTTCCAGCGGGCCGTGGAAAGCATGATCACGACAGAAAAGGTCAGTGCAGCTTACGCAGTCCAGACAACCAGGGATGAGCTTGCAAATGTGTTCCGCAAGCTGGAGGACGAGGCTGTCAAAGAACAGATCGAAAATATCAGGGAGATTTCCGAGCTGCTGATCGGCGCCATGGGTGGCTCCCATGCACGGATCAATCTGGGAGATGAGCCGGTGATCCTTGCAGCAGAGCAGCTTTCCCCCAATGAACTTCTGGAGATGAACAAAGCCAGTCTTCTGGCGGTAGTCATGCATCAGGGGTCTGTTATTTCCCATGTATCGATCATGGCAAAATCCATGGAAGTCCCCACCCTGGTCGAGGTGGAGATACAGAAAGAATGGGATGGCCATATGGCTATTGTAGATGGGTATACAGGAACACTGTATATCGATCCGGAGCCGGAGCTTCTTAAGGAATATGAGATCCGTCATGCAGCAGATAAGGAAGAGCGGGAAGAACTTTTGAGACTTCGGAACCAGAAGGATATCACAGCCGATGGCAAGGAGATCAAGCTTCTGGCAAACATCGGAAATCTGGATGATCTGAATACGGTTCTTTATTACGGAGCAGCAGGTATCGGCCTTCTTCGAAGTGAATTCCAGTATCTCGGAAGAGAGAATTATCCAAGAGAGAATGAGCTGTTCCGTGCCTATAAAAAAGTAGCCGAGGATATGGATGAACGTCCGGCAGTGATCCGTACCGTGGACCTGGGGGCAGACCGTCAGGCAGAATATATGGCAATTCCTGATGAGGTCAATCCTATGATGGGAAACCGCGGCATCCGCCTCTGCCTTGATCGCAAAAAAATGTTTAAAGCGCAGCTTCGGGCTATTTACCGTGCAAGTGCCTATGGAAATATCAACCTGATGTATCCGATGATCACGTCCGAGGATGAACTGGATGAGATCGAGAAGCTGATCCGTGAGGTAAAAAAGGGCCTGGATGAGAAGAACATTCCTTACAAAAACATCCGTACCGGAATTATGATCGAAACACCGGCAGCGGTCATGATCAGTGAAGAACTTGGAAAACGTGTGGATTTTCTGAGCCTTGGAACCAATGACCTGACCCAGTATACCCTGGCTATGGACCGGCAGAATCTTCTTTTGAAGGATAAATACAACGATCATCATCCAGCGCTTGTAAAGATGATCCGCATGGTAACAGAGGCAGGACATAAGTCAGGATGTGAAGTTTACATATGCGGAGAGCTGGCAGCAGATTCCAATCTTACAGAAGCTTTTATCCAGATGGGAGTGGACGGCCTTTCCGTTGTTCCTGCCTGTGTACTTCCAGTGCGAAAAGCGATCCGCAGCTCCTATGCGGATGAGGCAAACCGGCCGGAAGAAGCAGTAAAAGAGAAATAATATCCGGAAAAATAAAAATCCTGAGAATTTCTATGTTGATATCTGTTGATATCTCACATAGGATCCTCAGGAATTTTTTGACGGAATCTTTCACTCACGGCTTATTGCTGTTCTAAATTGAAGCAGTGCGTGGAAGCATATCTGTTCCGGTTAAAGTTATCGAAGTCCAAGCACCTGGGCGGTTTCCGAAATAAACTCCGGTGTGGTACCACAGCATCCGCCGATCACGGAAGCACCGTTGTCCACCAGCACCTTCATATAACCTGCAAAATCCGCAGGGGTCATACTGTAAACTGCATTTCCAAGATCATCGATCTGGGGCATTCCCGCATTGGGTTTGGCAATGACCGGAATGGAAACGTTCTCTTTGATATTGCGGATAACCGATACCAGCTGATCCGGGCCAACCGAGCAGTTGATGCCGACAGCGTCTGCACCTGCAGCTTCCAGGGACATGGCAGCCTCTATGGCATTTCCGCCGCTGAAGATACTTCCGTCTGCTTCTACAGTCACGGTACAGATGATAGGAAGCTCGCAGACACTCTGGCAGGCGTCTACAGCAGCCAGTGTCTCCTCGATGTTGATCATGGTTTCCGCTACGATCAGGTCCACACCCGCATCACGGAGATAGCCGATCTGTTCCTGATAGACTTCGAAGGCTTTTTCGTAAGTCATGTCACCGGCCGGTGCCATCATCTTGCCTGTGGTGGTGATATCACCTGCTACGAAAACACCCTCCGGTGCGATCTCCTTTGAATAGCCGGCCAGGGTATGATTGATCTGTTCGATCTGATCCTCCAGTCCGTGCATAGTGAGGTTAATACGGTTTCCGCCGAAGGTAGGCGCATAGATGATATGGCTTCCCGCCTCGATGTATGCTTTCTGCAGAGACTGGATCACATCCTTGTGCTCAAGCACCCAGCTTTCTGTGCAGACACCACGCGGCATGCCGGCCTTCATCAGATTGGAGCCGGTAGCACCATCCAGCAGCAGGACATGATCTTCGGTCAGTTTCTGAAATTCCTGTTTTGTCATATGTTTATATCCTCCTTATGGCAGCCAATCACGGTTGGCAAAAAATAAGGCTCCTCCTGTAACCGCTGCACTCATTGCCGTGGGTTTATTTTAACACAGGGAATAAAAATAATCTATCCTGTTTCGGGGCCGGGGAATAAAAAATAATAAAAATTAGGCAAATTGTACATATTTAACGGCTTTTCTGTCGAATAAAGAACTTGCGTATTAGAAAATGGGATTGTATAATAACCTATAGACATGCCCAAAGGGCAAGACTGTCATCAGATAGAACAAAAAGGTAAAGGTGAAAAGGAATTATGATTAAAGTTAAACTGAGCAACTGGAAGTCTGATCACCAGATGGATGAGGCTTATAAAGCTCTGCGAACAAATATCCAGTTCTGCGGAGCAGATAAGAAAGTGATCGCACTTACCAGCTGTACTCCTAATGAGGGAAAGAGCAGTGTGGCATTTAATCTTGCTGCCTCTCTTGCTGAGAGCGGCAAATCAGTGCTTCTGATCGATGCCGATCTGCGTAAATCCGTTTTGATGGGACGTGTGACAGTAGACCAGGAGGTAATGGGACTTGCTCATTATCTTTCCAAGCAGGCCAAGCTTTCCGATGTAATCTGCGCAACAAATCTTCCGAAGTTTCATATTATTTTTTCCGGAGTTGTTCCGCCGAACCCGGCAGAACTTCTTGGAAGCCGTCTTTTTAAGGATATGATCCGTCTTGTGAGAGACGTATATGATTATATCATTGTAGATACACCTCCGATCGGAAGTGTAATCGATGCAGCGGTAATTGCGAGATACTGTGATGGTGGGATTTTTGTCATTGAACCTGGTGTCGTAAGCTATAAGCTTGCACAGAAGTGCATCAAACAGCTTGAGAAGAGTGGATGCCGTATTCTTGGGGCAGTAATGAATAAAGTTGACACCAAGAAGGATAAGTATTATTCTTCCTATTATAAACATTATGGTGGCTATTATCAGAAACTGGCAACATCAGAACAGACAGAAAAAACACAATAAAAGAAAGCAGGTTAGAAGTGAGCTGGAACAGTAGAAGAAATAGTAAATTTACAAATATTATTC
>ERZ894186.878-NODE-878-length-10596-cov-9.799640_pt1 | contig 10596 bp, 8 predicted proteins | sample MGYA00380280_ERZ894186 | MGnify/ENA primary metagenome ERZ894186 (study PRJEB32331, sample SAMN06328449) | human gut metagenome | biome: human gut microbiome; feature: stool | host: Homo sapiens | collected 2013-02-13 ... | reverse complement strand
GCACCGGCCAGCGGGCGGGTTTCATACACGAAATTGCCGTCCTCGGCCTCGCCGGTCATCCACGGGTCAAGTGCGCCAACTTCTGTTTTCCAGCCAGCTAAGACCTCGCCTGTTTTGCGGATCGTCAATTTGCCCAGCGTCTCATGGTTAGAGTAGTTTTCACCAATTACAAGGGTATCCATGCCGTTCTCGTTTTTGTCGCCGGTGGCTGCATAAATGCGGTCTGTGGTGATTTCAAAATCCACATAGTAGCTGCCATCGGCATCATCGGCAAGGACCCCGTTTTCGTACCCGGCAGAATCCAGCCATTCGTTGTAGAATCCGTTCGGGCCGGTGACTTCTACAATGCGATACTTGCCCAATGGCAGCTTTTCGGGCAAGGTCAGAATGCCCTCGCCGTTGGTATGAAAAGTGTTTACATCTTTTGTCAGATGGCCGTTGACAGTATCGGTCATTGTGACGAGCTTCGGGTTGCCGTTGCTGTCATAACGGTAATGCCCCTGCTCGTCCAGCCAGTAGATTTGGAAAGCGGTGTCGGGCAGCAGTACCGGTTTGCCGGTTTCCTCGTCAATTTTTGTGATGCGAAGATAAACTTCGATTTCCTCGTCCAGTACCGTAAATTTCTGATAACTGTCAGAGCCTGTCATTACGCTGTCCTTGGGGGTGGCCATAGCGCCCCACGGGTTGTTATCCTGTTCGGGGTCAACGGTGACAATAAAAGGCTCAGCTTGGAACAGGTCGTGCGGTACGGTGGTTTCCACGACCAGATAAGTGCCATAGGGCAAGCCCTGCACACGAATATTCCCGGTGTCATTGCTGAAGATTTCGGCAAGCTGGTATTCGTTGGCGCTGCCGGTGGGCTGCCAGCCATCGCCCTTACCGTTCTTGTTTTCTCCTGCGGCAGTCAGCGTTTTGTTGTACGCGTCAATTTCGTCAGCGTTGACCTCATAGGTCTTTGCGATGGCCTGCGTTTCCGCAGAAAAATCCCACTTCGGATGCTCGTTATCGTAGGTCTTATCAATGTAGGCATCCAAAATGCTTTGCAGGGTGTAGCTGCCGCTGCGGGTCTGCTCAAACTGCTTCAGTTTGGACAGGTCGGACACAAGGAAGAATGTAAAGCCTGCGCCCTCCAGTTCCAGTCCGTTGCTTTGGCCGCTGGAGGATACGATTTTACTGATTTCCACATTGCCTTTTGCTACTTGGTCTTGGCTCTCGGCCAGTGCATTGTCAGCATGGATGTGGTAATTGGCGCTGTAACTGGTCTTGTCGATCTGTTCACCGGCTGCCTGTCGGTTGTCGGCAAAGGTGGTCTTTTCTACATACCAACCCTCATCAGAATAGGCGGGCGTGATGTAGTAGTTATGTTCATCGCAAAGGTAGCCGCCTGCAAAGGACAGGTAGTAGGCATCGTAAGTCCAAGAGCCATCCAACGCTTTACCTTTAGAGACTGTAGAAAACTTGTTCTTGTACACCCAATCCGTGTACTGCCCGCTGCCGTTCTTGGCAAACGCGGCGGTCTGCCCGGTGGCTGCCTTGATGCGGCTGTCCACGGTGGGATAGGTGCCGGAAACAGCAAGAGCGCCGTCACGCAGCGGGATAACCACGCCGGTGGAGCGCTCTACGACATAATATTTGCCGAGGTACAAATTGCTGAAGCACAGCCAGCCATTCTCGATTTTAGCGCTGGCTACAAGGTGGTCTTTTTTCAGAACGGGTAAATAATCAGACACCCACTGCCCGCTGTTGTCGCGGATTGTGGTGTGCCAGATGGGATTGCCGTCTGTATCCACAATTTTGGAGTAGTCCACCACGCCGGTCACACCATCGGGGTGCGTAATATCTTCGGCGGCGTAGAGGTCATACACCGCGCCGTCCAGCGCGGCATCGCCGTGAGCCTGCCCGCTGGCAAGGGCTGTGCCGTGGGCGGTGCTGCCGCCCACATACCGCACGGCATCAAGGTCAACCTTGGAGATGCTGATTTCGCCCAAGGTGCGGTCATTTTTCATAACGCCGTCTGTGGGCGTGATTGTGTAGCTATCCTCGTTGGCCGCCTTGCCGCTATTGTCGGTGTTATAAGTACGACGGGGATCCTTGGAAGTGTCGTAAATGGTAACGGTGGTTTCTACGCCTGTACTGGTGACAAGTTTGGTGCCGCCTTTGTCGGCAGCGGCAACGTCGGCATTATAGTCAGCATTGTCCAGCCAGATTACAGAATTGTCCTTATCCTTGGTGATTTCGATATAGTAACCGCGCTTGCCCAGCGGAGTGTTGGCCATGCCGGGATGATTGATGTCTGTCCAATCGCCAAAATAGCCTGTGGGCGCTTTGCTTTCCACGATGATAAACTTGCCCGTATTACGCTGGGTGTAGTAAAGGGTATGCCGCATGGAATCCGTGGTCACATAGGCTGCACTGTTGATGACCGCATAAGTGCCATCGCCTTGGTGCTGCACACTGTAAGTGTTGTAACCGCCGGTGGGCTGGTATTTGCCTGTTACAGTATCCCACTGGAAAATCTCATATTGCGCGTCGGCAGCAATCTGATTGCCGGTTTCACTGTCGGTTTTCTTGATGTTGACCTGCAAGGACCATTCATCGTTTTTCATCAGATAGGCATTGTTGGAATTGGCCGGTACAGAAATAGTCTGGTTGCTGCCGTTGCTGCCCCAATACATTGCAAAACCGTAAGGAACACCCACTTCCTCATAGCGGAATTTGACGTTCGCCAGTTCTGCCTTTGCAGATGCAACCGCATTGTCCACCATGCGCTGGGCCTCGCCCTGCAACTCGGCAATCGCAGCATCGCGGGCGCTGTCGGCGGCTGCATCGGCTTCGTCCTGCGTGGTGTAGGGGCCTACTCGTCCGTTGCGGCTGTCGGTGGTTTTGCTTACGGAGTAGTGCAGCGTCCAACTTGCGGATGCAGCACCGCCATTGTTTTGGAAATTGTCATCGTTGGTGTGGCCAGAAGTGGTAACGGTCTGTTTATCTGCGGGAGAAATATTCCATGTGCCGCCGTCAATAGTACCGCTTTTGGTGATGGGTTCAATCTCGATGGTCGCGCCGTCCACCTTTTCATTGGTTTTAAGCTGCACCTTGTCGGTGATGATGCCGTAGTCAAAATCAAAGCTGCCGCTTGCGGTCTGCGCAGGGGCTTCCCAGTTGGCGTAAATTTCCTGCACGATGGGTTTGGGGTTCGGTTCGTCATCGGAGATTTCGGGGCCAATCACAGCCACAGTCTGCCAGCCCGCGCGGCCTGGCTGATAGATATAGGTGTAGTAGCCACGGGCGGATGCGTAGGCGTCTGTGCCCTCCAACAGCGCCTGTGCGGATCCCATAAGAATTTTAGCGGCGGTGCTGTCGGGGTAATTCTCGATAATCTGCATCTGCGCATCTGTATAGATCGTGCGGCAGGAATCCAGCAAACTCGGCGCTTCTGCGGAGAGTGCAACCGGAGGGAGCTCCTGCATACCGAGCGAAAGCTGGGTCAAACCGCCCCAGATTCTGTACTGGTTGCCATAGTGGTCGCCGGGTACATACTGGTCTGCGCCAACCATAGAAGTATTGACATAAGTGTACGTTGGACAGTTCTTGGGCTGGCCGTCTGCGCCGGGGGTGCAGCAGTAGGCGGGTTCGCCGTTGAACCAGATCAGCCAAGTGCCGTTGACCTTGGCAACCTTGGTGATCTTGCCACTTGTTACGTCGGGGATAGGGCGTTCGCCGTAGGCAGCAATACCGGCATCAGCAAACGGAGATGCCACCGTGTGTTCACGGTCAATGGTGACATACAGCGTTTTAGTCTGCGTGCTGCCGTCCGAGCCGGTGTAGACAAGCTGTGCGTTAAAATCGGCAGCGGCCTGTACATATACGCCCATGACGGCGGCAGAGGTTTCATGGTAGCTATTGTGCAGCAAGGCATCGGCATCAGTGGCGGGTTCGCCGTAAAAGTCCAGCAAGGTCACGCCATCCGGCAGGATCATGTCGGTGCTGCTGCCGTCTGCGGGATATTCGACCTGCGCCATAATGGGAACAATGGCATAGTCTGCGCCGTCCAACAGGGGCGCTGCCATGGTAAGACCGTCATTGTCCAGTGCAGCGGCGGTCAGATAGCTGTCGCTGGTTTCTTCCAGTTGGCTTTCGGGCCACTCGGAAATACCGATTTTAGTTTCACCAGTGGCAACCGGCAAACCCTCGCTGCCGATGTAGGAACCAATGGGTGTATCGGGCAAGTCAGTGTACAGTTCCGCGCCGACAACGGCAGCAGAGATTTCTTCTTCAGCGGGCTGCTCTTCTGCCGTTTCCGGGGTAGCTTCGGTTACATCCTCACCGGGGTCGGGGCTGCTCTCGTCGGTCTGGCCGTTGTCTGTTTCAGACGGCTCGGTCTGCTGCTCCATCTGCACGGTTTCCTCGGTGGGCTGCGGTGTGGGTTCCTCCGCAAACGCCGCACCGGGCAGCATGGAGCAGAGCATTACCGCCGCCGCAAACAGCGCAGTAACGCGATGCTTCAATTTATAATGTGTTTCTTTCATTGTGAAATCCTTTCAAAACAGAGATTTTTTCACGAAAAAAAGCGCCTGCAAAATGCAGACGCTGCGGTTATCTTTCGGGGGTATCTTGGGCGGGCTGGCCTTTTGCTTTTTCAAATTTTCGCACTTGGCTTACAAAACCGTCCAATAGGCAGGTATGCGCTTGTAGGTCAGCGTAGTAACAGGAACGGTCAAATCCACGGCGATCCATATCTTTGATCGTGCGAATGGAATCTGCCCATTTTCTATTTATGAGCGAAATGCGACCATCTCCATCACGGGTTTGAATGGCCGCTGCCAACACATATTTTGTGCGCTCCAAACCATATTCCGCCACTACCTGTTCAACAGCGCCAGCGCCCAGCCGCATACCATCAAAGCGCTGTGCAAGCGCTGCGTCAATCTCGTCCCGACACCTTTCATTCAAGTGGCAAGACGCATGGTACTGCTGCAATTCGCCGTGTTCGCGGGCATAAGTGACGGACTGTCGATATACTTTTGGTGGGTTCTGCTGCTGCTCCTTTTTCAGCAAGTCATCTGCACGGTCTTCCACGCACTGAGCCACAATGCTCATATAATCGGTTTCCAGCTTGGAAAAATCCTTATACACATCCGCCAGCGGCGCGGGAGATTTCAGCAGCGCCCGCACCTGTGCAGGGGTGAGGTTCATTTCTTCCGTTGCAAGAATAATGTCCTCACGGACGCTGTACTCGTAGGCGTGGTGTAGAATTTCTTCTGGCGGCTGTGCGGTCAGCCATAGGCAATAGGCGCTCTGCTCCACCCGCATTTTTTCGCAGAGCTGCTCCTGCAGGGTCATTCTTTTACCTCGCACACCAAAGAATTGGTTTCCAGCACATGACGCCAAAAATCGACCTGCCTGTCATAAGACATATTTTCATAGCAGACATCAATCAGCGTTGCATACAGCTTTTCCTCATCTTCAGGGGAAATGGCAAGAGAAATATTGTTTTGCGAACAATAGCACAGGTAATCAACAAGGTCGCCCATAGTATCTGCACCGCTGTTCTCCAACAATTCTTCCCACTCGTGCGGAAAACCGAGATCTTCCAGCACAATATCCACCGTGTCGTCACACATAGGAATGCTTACGGTTACTTCTTCTCCCGGATGCGGGCTGAAGCAGTCCAAAATAGGTAAACAGCCGGAACTCCCGGCTGCATCTGCCAGCGTGTTTGCCAGCAGACTCATCATTTCATCGTGCGTCATAAAATCCTCCGAAGCAGATAAGATTCCACAAAAATTACGACTGCATACTGAATAAATCACTTCGTGTATGCAAATCATTCAACATCTCTCCATTCCAAGGAGTTGTTTTCAAGCATATCTTCCCAAAATACCATCTTGCCGTCCATGTCCATATTCTCATAGCAGATTTTGAGCAACGCAGTAAAAAGAACATCATCGGCACTTGAATTTTCGGATTTGCTTTTGTTTAGATAATCGGCAACGTCTCCAATCGTTTCAGCACCGATTTTTTTCAGTAACGGTTCGCACTCTTCCGGCCAGATTTCGCTGCCCACCGGCATGATGCGCATAACACCGTCAATAGGATACTCTATGCGAGTTTTATCCTCCTCGCACTGTGAGAAACCGTCTATAACGCTAATACAGCCCTCATACCTTGCCTTTGTAAGCAGGGTCAACGCTAATTCTTCAATAAGTTCGTCATAAATCATGTTTTCCTCCAATAGAAAAAGCGCCCACAAAAGTGAGCGCCCAGATAAAATATTCGGTTATGAGAACACCGGTAAACTTCCGTTTGCTGCATCTGTTTTCAGAATGGTGATCCAGTTGCTTTTGCCGTAGAGAAACCGCACGATATGCACCGTTTGCGTGGCATCGTCCACCGTGTAAAACGCAAGGTAATTCATAACGATGGTGAAGCGGATTCCCCATAAGGAAAGCAGTTTGTCGGAAACGACTTCAAATTTGTGCGGGAATTCTGCCAGTGCTCCGATTTTTTCGTCGGCCACATCCAACAGCTTGTCGGCGGCAGTTGGATTTTTCAGTACAAGGTCGATATAGTCGTAGGCGTTCGCCATATCGCGCTCGGCAGCGTGGGTAATGTGAATGTTGTATTTCATCTGCGCTCCCTGCGGTGGCGCAAATCAGCCATAACATCGGCAAAGGGGCGCGTGTTCCCAGCGTCAATGTCGGCAAGGCCCTCTTGCAGCTTGCTGTACAGTTCAATGCGGCCCGCCATTTCCTCATAGGTTTCCATGCTCATAACGGCAAGGTCGCCCTTACCGTTTTTGGTAATAAAGACAGGCTCGTTGTAGGCATGGCAGTAAGAGGAAATGTCATTGTAGTTGTTTCTCAAATCTGCGCTGGAACGAATGTTCGGCATAGATAGCACCTCTCTTTCATACAGAAATTATATCATAATTTGTGTATGAAAACAAGTGGGAGTTTTAGTTGAATGTGACAGTCCAGTAGGTATACTGCCCCTCGGCGGTGGAGCAAAACCAACAGGCCACACCCATGCTCGTAAAGCTGGCGTTGGTGATGTTGGCATAGTGGGCAGGACTGTTCTGCCAATAGCTGCATACGCTGCTGGCCGAGCCGATAGGCCCTGCCGCGCAGATTTCGCTGCGGGTAGTCATGCCGCTGTGGTCGAACGCACCGCCCGCGACAAAACATTCGCAGCGGGCATCTGCCGCCGCGCTCAGCCCGCCGTCCATTGCCAGCGGGGAAAGTCCCGCCGCCGCACGGATGGCGTTGATGTTCTCCTGCACGGCCCAGTATGCGCTGTCGCTGCTGTCGATGCTCCACCATTGCTCCGTACCGGCTGCAAGGTCGAACGGCACCGCACCATAACTCATACCAACCTGTGCCGGAGTGTCTGCTACAGTTTCCTCCACCGGTGCTTGCGTGGGCCCTGCGGTGGGGACTGCCGTAGGCTCTGCTGTCGGCGCGGGCGTGGGGGCCTGTGTCGGTTCGGGTGTCGGCACAGGGGTTGCAGTTTGCGCAGGTTCGGCGGTTGCAGCAGCTTCCACCGGCTGAGCATTTTCTTCGGTGGCCGGTGAGATTTCCACCAGTGCAGCCGGTTCAGCCGCAAGAGTTTCATCCGCTGCCGCTGCACACCCGGACAGCGCCAATACCATGCCCAATGCAACAATAGATTTTTTCATAAAAACTACTCCTTTCATCCTTGGGGTGGTCGCGTATACGATTGGTCTTTCTGCCTTTAATCATAAAATTTATCGTTCCTCCTGTCCACGCTGTCGATTGTCGGTCTGACACTGTTGTTCCGGCTCGGTGTCGGTCACAATGTCTTTGTCGTTCATGTTCAGCAGTCCCTCCAGCACCGCAAGACGCTTACTCTTTTCAGTCAGTTCCGTTGCCTGTGGAAATGGCCGCTTGACTTCTTCCTCGGCGCTGGCAAGCTGCTGTTCCAACTGGATTTGCATATTGCGGGTCTTTTCAATGCTCGGTTCAATACCATTTGCCAAATTGGAAAGGCGTGTCAGATTGCCTAGCACATCAGCTCCCAGCTGAGTGCTATATGTACCAGAGCCAGCCAATCTTGCATGGTACTCGTTGCCAAAAGACAGATGTTGGATTTGCAGTTCCATACCCTTGAAATACCCGATGGGTACGGGCTTTTCGCTATTCAGTGCCAAGCCCAGCAGACCTAACAGGGCTTTCCCCGCAGGTTCTTTTTCGTAGTAAACTTTCTTTTCCAACTGGATACAGAAAACATCTTTGCCGTCCGCATCCACTACGGAGTGTTTCTTTACGGTGGCGGCGTCTACCGTGGCATTTTCAATCTGTTCTTTGCATTTTCGGATTTCAGCCGGGAAGCCGATGGCAATTTTATTTTCCAGTTCATACCGCTGGCTGTCATGGGCAGCTTTCAGTGTTTTAAGACGGGTCAACTGCACGTCCAAGTCCATCTTTTCCTTGATAAGCGGATTGCCAGCCGCCAATGCCTTTACCTCGGCGTAGGACAGTGCAGCCTCGTCCATATCATTGCAGCTGCGAGCCGGAGATTTTGAGGTCATAATCTGACCGATGAATTTTTGCTTATTTTCGATAAGCTGCCATGAGTAGGCATCAAATGTTCCCTCCGTTACATAACGGAAAACATATACCTCCTTATTTTCATTGCCCTGTCGTAATATTCTGCCCTCACGCTGCTCAATATCAGATGGCCGCCACGGTACATCCAGATGGTGCAGCGCCACAAGACGCTGTTGCACATTGGTGCCCGCTCCCATTTTGGCCGTGCTGCCCATCAGCACACGCACTGCACCGCTGCGAACTTTTCCGAAAAGTTCCGTCTTGCGGGCATCGGTGTTTGCTTCATGGATGAAGGCAATTTCTGTTTCGGGGATTCCGCGCTCGATCAGCTTTGCTTTCATGTCATCGTAGACATTGAAAACGCCAGCCTTGGGCGTGGACAGATCGCAGAAAACAAGCTGCGCACTGCGTTGGGGCATGGTCTGCTCCCATATCTCATAAATTTTGCCCACACAGATATTGACCTTGCTGTCAGGATCATCGGGCAAGTCGGGGTCGATCAAGCGCTGATCCAGCGCCAACTTGCGTCCGTCGTTGGTGATTTTCAGCATATTGTCCTCATAGGGCTTTACCATTTTATTGCGGATTTTGTCGGCCCGTTCGCCCAATTCCGCTACCATCTGTTTTTGTATTTCAGAGGGCTTTAGCTGGATGTTGGTCGGCTTGCCGCCCACAAGGGCAGGGACAGGTAATTTCAGCATATCTGCTGTTTGAATGTCAGCGCATTCCTTGAACATTGCCATAAGTTCCGGCAGATTGAAAAAACGAGCAAAGCGTGTTTTTGTGCGGTAGCCGGTTCCCTCCGGCGCAAGTTCGATGGCTGTGACGGTTTCGCCAAAGGTGGCCGCCCAACTATCAAAGTTTGCAAGGCCGTTGCGTTCCAAGGTGTACTGCTGCAAATAGCGTTGCATGGTATACAGCTCGGTCATGCTGTTGGAAATGGGGGTGCCCGTGGCAAACGTTACGCCCCGCGCCCCGGTGATTTCATCAAGGTACTGGCACTTCATAAACAGGTCACTGGCCTTCTGGCTCTCGGTAGTGCTGATACCCGCGATGTTGTGCATCTTTGTAACGGTCATGAGGTTCTTGAAATTGTGTGCTTCATCGACCATGAGGGAGTCTGCGCCCAGTTCCTCAAAAGTCACCACATCATCCCGTTTCGGGGCGTCCAGTAAATTTGACAGCTTGGTTTTCAACTGCTTTTTCTTACTTTCCAACTGCTTGACGGTCAGACGGCTGTCGCTGTTGTCCATGCTCTCCAACTGCATCTCCAGCTCGTCAATTTGCTTGCGGATAAACTCGGCTTTTCTGGCATCGGAAAGTGGAATCTTTTCAAACTGGCTGTGACCGATTACCACAATGTCATAGTTGCCGGTGGCGATTTTGGCACAAAACCGTTTACGGTTTGACTTTTCAAAATCGCGCTGCGTTGTCACCAAAATGTTTGCATTGGGGTATAGCTTCAGCGCTTCACTGGCAAATTGGCCTGTCAGATGATTTGGCACGGCGACAAGTGTTTTGCTGCATACAGTCGATCAAGCAGTAGTCATATTTATCCTTAAACGGCTCCAGTGCCTGTTCCATGATTTTCTCGTGCGCCATAACATTTACAAGGCTCACTTCCATATCAGACAGACCAATGTCGGAGGGAATGAAATCTACTTTTTCTTCATTTTTTACTTTCTGATTTTCAGATATTATTTTTTCTGTGTTTTCTCCTGTTCCCTTTTCCTTATCATTTTCTAAAACACTTTCCGTTTTCGCTTTCTTTTCTCTGGCTTCTGCAGACTGTGACTTATCAGCAGATTCTGCTTTTTCCTGTACTACGGCAGTTTCTTTTCCTTCGCTTCCCTTTTTCTCTTGTGTTTCGCTCTGTGCAGTATTCTTTGCACCAGACTTACCAGACATAAAAAAAGCAGCTCCGGCAACGATGATAACGATTACTACAGCTCCAATCATAAGACTCATTTCTTCTTTCCCTCTTTTCTTAATGTACTAATGGCAAATCGTAGAATAAGCCATATTATAT
>ERZ894186.867-NODE-867-length-10721-cov-10.211138_pt1 | contig 10721 bp, 8 predicted proteins | sample MGYA00380280_ERZ894186 | MGnify/ENA primary metagenome ERZ894186 (study PRJEB32331, sample SAMN06328449) | human gut metagenome | biome: human gut microbiome; feature: stool | host: Homo sapiens | collected 2013-02-13 ... | reverse complement strand
TTCATTTGAGCCTTTTTCTTTGGCTCTGTTTTTTCATAACTTATTTGACACTACCGTTTCTGTTTTTCTGCATTACTTTTTTCAGCTTGCACCGCTTCTGCCCGATACAATACTTTTGCTTCATCTGGCTTACCTGTTTTGCTCAGCATCCTTCGAATGCCTCATCAATCTTCCTGATCGCAGCGATATAAATCTCCACCGCCCGTTTTATATTTTCCACTGACTCCGCTTCGTCTGCGCAGTGGCAGTTCCCATGTCCTTCCTTCAGGCCGATCACCAATAAATCACGTTCCTGCCCCGGACCAAATGCTACTGCCCGCGGAATCTTCCGCGCATACGTGCCGCCGCCCATCACAAACGGCTCCCCTTCTTTTTTGGTTGTCTCTCTCCACGCATCCATCAAAATTCTTACAAACGGATGCGTTTTTTCCATATAATAAGGGGCAGAATCTGCGGTATGTATCACCTCAAAACCAGCCGCCCCGGCACGGTCTGTCAGCTTTTTCAGAAATGCATCTGCCGTCAGCGTCACCGGATAGCGGATATCCAGCAAAAGTGTCAGCTTCCCATCCTCCAGATACGCCACGCCTGCATTGCAGGTCAGCTTTCCTGAAATTTCATCTGCACACGCGATTCCGAGTGCCTCTCCGTAACCATCCTCTGATAGTTCACTTAAAAACCGGATCGCCACCTGTGTCTTCTCCGGCAGTTCCTGCATGACTTTCTCCGCCTCAAGCTTCTGACACAGTACATGAAATGCGTTCACAGTCCCATCCGGAAACGCTGCATGTCCTCCGATCCCGTCTGCCTCCAGATGTACTCCATCATCAAGTACAGCCTTCGCATGCGACGGCACGCTGTTCGGCACCGTTCCACCTGAAAAATCTTTGAACCCTCCCAGTCTTTGCACTGTTCGAAGTGTCACATGATAATGTCCCTTCTCCCCGCAGCAGACCGGAAATCCGCAGTCTGCCACAAACGAATACTCCGGTGCCGGATAACGGGAAAGATAGTAATCCACATCCTTCATCCCGCTCTCCTCCTGGCAGCCAAGAATCTGGCGCACACGGATATTTCGAAGCCATCCATGCTCACAGCAGTATTTCATTGCATACAGCACCGCGACCGCCGGGCCTTTGTTGTCCTGCACGCCGCGACCCACCAGATAACCGTTCTTCTCCGTGCATTCATACGGCGGATATTCCCAGCCGTCCCCTTCCGGCACGACATCAAGATGATTCCAGATGCCGATCTCATGCATGCCTGCACCGGCTGTCAGGCAGAGGCAGTAGCCGTCCACATCCTCACAGCGAAATGCCTCACGCATGCCGATCTCACGCATTTTCTCCAGCACCCTGCGGCATTGCGTTCCAAATGGTGCACCCGGAATATCGGTCTCTTCCGTTGCCACACTTGGAATTTCCACCAGCTGCGACAAATCCTGCTTCATCGCCGCTTCCTGCGCAGTGATCCACCGCCGGATCTCTTCTCGTTCGTTTTTTTCCACAGATGCTCCTCCTTTTTCCGATTCTTCCACACATGCTCTGTAATTTCAAGCAGATTTTTGAATCCTGCTCTGAGAATAGTTATCCCCTTTGGCCCAGATACAAATAAATTCTGGTAACTGTTCAGAACCACCTCCAAAATGCTGCGCATTTCGTCGGTGTGGCGTATCCGCCAAATAGATTTCCATGTAAAAGTGTTCATTCATGCAAGCATGATTCACACTTTTGCATGAAAATCTGCTTGGCTCTGAACAGTTACAAATTCTGTTATTGTTTCATGAGTCAGGCAAGTTGCCCTCTGTTGCCCCCACCGCCCGGTACTTCTTCGGCGTCACCCCGACCTCCTGCCGGAAGATCCGGATAAACTGGGACGTATCGTTGTAACCGACCATTGCGGCCACTTCCGTCACGGACCACTTTTCCTCTTTCAGAAGCTCTTTTGCATGACTGATCCGAACCTGACGCAGAAAAGCGGAAAAGCTGATTCCCTTCTTTTCTGCGAACAGATGGCTGATGTAATTCTGGTTCATAAAAAATACCGACTCCGCCAGCTCGCGCACAGTAATGTCCATGCTGTAATGCTCCATAGCATATGCCGTCATCTTTGCCACGATCTCATTGCCGCTTTGTGCCGGTTTTGATTCCGCTTCAGAAGACATTCCTCTCATCTGACAGATGCCGGATGCCACCCGTTTCAGATAATCCCGCAGATCATTAAGCGTGTCAAACTGCATCAGCCTTTCGGTTCCCTTCTCCAGCTCCGCCGATGTTTCCTCCAGACTGAGTGCCCGCCGATACAGTACCATGATCTGCGAATATAAAAGCTCCAGACAGTCACACCGTATCGGCAGGCTGTTGCTTACGCCTTCAAAAATCTCATCCAGCACTTCCTGCGTTTTCTGCCGGTTCCCGTATTCCAGTGCTTTTTTCAGCAGATCCTCCTGCGTTTTCGGCAGATAGTATTCCAGCTGTACCTCTTTTTCCTGGCGCTCCGCGAATAAAATCGATTCTTTCTGATTCAGCCTGCATTTCAGAAGATCCATCGCCTCTTTGCAGGCCGTTCCCGGAGAAGCTCCGGCGCTTTGCACAGCGCTCACGCCGATCCTTACATTCAGCCCCGCTTCTTCCAGGATCTTCCGGATTCTTCTCCACAGAAACAGCGTATCCCCTTCCGGGCGGATCACCAGCACCCAAACCCCTGATTCTAGTTCAAGAAATCTCAGCTTTGTCAGAAATGCTGCTCCATACTCCCGTTCCAGTGCACCCGGAAACTTCTCCCTTGCCGCTTCCGGAATATTTCGTTCTGCATTCTGGCTGTCTGCCACAAAAAAGATGACTCCCAGCTGGTACGACGGAAACGTACGTGCAAATACCGTTTTTTCTACAAACCCGGAGTAACCGGGTGTCCGGATGCTTTTCAGAAGATACTGCGTTGCCATATCCCGCCCGGACAAAAGCGCCTCTTTCCGCTCCGTCCGATGCTGTTCCATCAGACGATTCAGACATTTTGCAAGCATTTCATCATCGATCGGCTTGAGCAGATAATCAAATGCACCATTGGAAAGCGCACTGCGCGCATATCCAAAATCCGAGTACGCACTTAAAATAATCACCTTTGTCTTCCGTCCGTCCAGCCGGATCTGTTCGAGCAGCTGCAGACCATCCATCTTTGGCATCCGGATATCCGTCAGCACGAGCTCCGGATCCTCCTTCTGACAGATCTCCCAGCCCTCTGCTCCGTTTGCGGCCTGATAAATTTCAAATACGTGTGTGACATCATACTTTTTAATCTGCCGTACCAGCGCCTCCCTGGCATATAATTCATCTTCAACTACCAGAAGTTTCATCCTGAAGCGCACTCCTTTCCTGCATCCTTTTTATCTGATCTCCGCCGCTCGTTTTCCTTCTCCTGACACTCACCATCCTGTACTTTTTCTTTGATGTCTGTGCTTACCTTTCTTTGTCTACCCGGCCATCTTTCCTTTGTATTTTTTCTTTGTTGGCTGCCGCCATCTGCCGCTTTTACTGTTCTTGTGTTTTCTCACATTTTCTGATTTCCTGCGGTCTTACTCATCCTTTCACAGATCCTGCGGTCAGACCCTTCACGATGTATTTCTGTCCCATGCAGTAAATGATCAGCATCGGCAGCATCGCAAGCAGGTAAGCGGTAAAGGCCATCGTATAGTTAAACGAATATTCTGTCTTAAAGTTGTACTGGAACAGCGGCAGCGTCCAGATCTCCTGTGTCCGGTTCAGGATCAGAAGAGGAAGCATGAAGTCATTCCAGATCCATAAGACATCCATGATCAGCAGGGTGGAAATCATCGGCTTTACAAGCGGAAGCACAATCTTTACATACGTCTGAAATACGCTGCAGCCATCGATCTGTGCCGATTCCTCGATTTCATACGGAAGTCCGCGGATGTAGTTGACAAACAGGAATACGCCCTGTGTCAGACTGAACGCTGCATACAGAAGGATCAGTCCGCCGTGATTGAGCATGTTCAGCTTCGACATCATCTTTGTCACCGGGAGCAATACAACCTGTGACGGAATAAAAAGTCCCAACAGAAGATAGTAATAGATCGTTTTATAATATTTTTTATTAAAATTCCGTGCGATCGCATAAGAAATGGACGGAACGAGAATCAGAATCAAGGTGATTGAAATCACTGTAATTTTAAGCGAATTCCGCAAAAAAATCCAGTAGTTGCTATTTGCAAAAAGCTCCAGATAATTGTCAAAATTCAATCTGGACGGAAGTGCAAAGAAATTTTTTCCGGCCTCTTCCAGCGTTTTGAAGGAATTGATCAAGACCAGCCAGAGCGGAAACAGAATCAGGATCAGACCGCATAAAAGAATAATATTGCGCAGTACCAGCCAGACCCGCTCATCTTTACCTGCTTTTTTCATCAGTCTGTACCTCCTTTACTCGTCAGTTTCAGCTGCGTCAGAGAAAACAGAGCCACAATCACGAACAGGACGCAGGCCTCTGCATTCGCCAGTGAGAAACGCATATTTTTAAACGCATCGTTGTAAATCAGGATACCGATCACCTCTGTCGCCCGCACCGGACCACCACCGGTCAACGCATACGGAAAATCGAAGGAGGTAAAGCCCTGCTTAATCGTCAGCACCAGATTGACCGTTACCGTCGGCAGCAGATACGGAAGCGTCACGTAACGGAACCGCTGAAATGCCGTAGCACCATCGATCTTTGCAGATTCATACTGCTCATCCGGAATCTGCTGCAGACCTGCAATAAAAATGACGGTCGGCATTGCAACTGCCTGCCATACCTGCACGAACACGACTGCAGGAAGTGCCGTCTTTCCGGTCATCAAAAGACTGTTCGACAGCCAGCCGATTCCCAGTGCCTTTCCGATCACCGGAAGCACCCGGTAATACAGCTGGTCCCAGATCAGCGCTATTGTCACGCCTCCGATCATCGCCGGCACAAAATAAATGGATTTTGTCAGTGTTTTAAACGCTTTCAGTGAATTCAGCGAAATAGACAGGATCAAAGAAGTGACAATAACTCCGATTACCAACATAATGCTGTAGAGAACCGTTGTCTTAAGTGAATTCCAGAAATAAGGATTTTTAAATAAGGTCTGATAATTCTTCAACCCGATAAAATTAAACTTCTGCGCCATTCCGTCCCAGTCAGTAAAGCTGTAGCGCACACCGTTTATAACAGATACGACGTAAAAAAATGTATACAGTATGACCGGGATCAGCGTAAACAGGAAAAAGGTCAGCCTTCCCGACATTTTTTTTCGATTTGTTCCTTTCATACGTACTCCTTTTCTGATAAAAGTAGGGCTGCACAACAGATACCTCATTGTACAGCCCTATCTCATCTTACTGTGCGCTTGTAACAGCGATCGATGCGTCCATGTTCTTCATAACACCTTCCACATCTTTGTCTGCCCAGAATCCCTGTACAACATTGTAAAGGTCTGTAATTACGTTATTGTTGATCGTAGATGCCATCCAGTCATGTGTCTGTCCTGCATTGATCATCTCAACCATCGGTGCAATTCCCTGGTCATCATTTACAACGCCATTGATACAGGACGGTGCGCCGTCATAATCACAGAAGGTCTGTGCATTCTCAGTCTCTGCCAGATAAGCAAGGAAACGATATGCAGCTTCCTTCTCTTCATCGCTGGCCTGTGCAGATACACAGATTGCTGCATCGATACCGGACAGGCACTTTGTATCCTCATACGTATCATTCGGAAGCGGGAAGATACCAATCTTCAGATCTGAATTAATAGACTGAATCGTTCCTTTTGCATAAGAACCGGTAATTGTCATTGCATACTGGCCATTTGCAAAGTTTTCATAGCATGCGGTATCAGAAAGTGCCAGTGCATCTTCATTTGCATAGGAAAGCAGTGTGCTCATCTTCTCAAATACATTCTGGAATTCTGCATCTCCCTCGATTGTTGCCTCACCGGCTACTACCTTTCCAATCGTCTCTACTCCGTTCGGTGCCCATGCAACAGTCGCTGCCTGGAAAAGATGTCCGACACGTGACGGATCCTTGCCATGCATTCCAACCGGTGTGATTCCTGCTTCCTGAAGCTTGTCACATACTGCAGTAAACTCTTCCCATGTTGTCGGGATCTCAATGCCGTTGTCCTCAAACATCTGTACATTGTAGTAAACGCCAATGTAGTTGCGGCTGTACGGAAGTGCATAATATCCGCCGTCTTCCTGCTTTGTCATCTCCAGAGAAGACTCGTTGACATTTTTCAGGAAGTCCTGATCGGAGAGATCCTGTACGTAGCCGTTTGCAACCTTCTGCTTAAACTGTGTCTGTGTCGGATAATCTGAGAAGATCACCGGAATATCACCGGATGAAATTCTGGAGGTAAGAACGGTGCCGGCATCCGGAACGGTATTCATCTCGATCTCAATATCCGGATTTTCCTCATTGAATTTTTCAATGATTGCCTTATAGCCCTTCTGCGGTCCTTCCTCACCCTTCTGCTGGAAGAACTCGATCTTCAGCGGCTCATCCGCCAGAGCTGTTCCACCGAAGCACAGAGTTGACGTCAGTGCCAGTGCGCTGCAAAATACTGCTGCAAATTTCTTTTTCATATGATATATCCTCCTTTTTAAGATCCTGCATTTCCTGCGGATCTGTTTTTCGTTTTTTGTAATTCACCTGTTATTTCACATAACCATGGGCTGCATCCACTGCTGTTTTGATGTAATCCAGGCTGATATTTTCTCCCTGAATCGTGCAATCCGCACCAATCATAATGCCTGTGGTTCCAAATGCATCAAGAACCGTTTTTACCTCTGCCTCGATTGCTTCCTTCGGTCCCTTCAGCACATTTCCTTTGTTGTTCATTCCGCCAAGGATCGCGCTGCTGTACAGCTCGCGGCCTTCTTCCAATGTAAAGTGATTGTCTTTTACCGACCAGTTGATCAGATCTGCCGGATAATCCTTAAACCAGTCAACGTGTGTCTTAAACTCATATTCCGGCTCACCGCAGATATGAAGAATGTTATATTTTTCTTCCATGGACTCTGCCACACCAAGGATCTGAAGGTCGGACGGGCGAACCAGCTTCTCCCACTCCTCTTTTTCAAATCTTCCAAGCTCACCGAACTGTGCCGAATAATAGATTCCATCTGCGCCGGCTTCCAGATAACCTCTGGTCCACTGCTCCAGGCCATCTGCGATAATCTTTACACCTGCCGCTACTGCCTCCGGTGCCTCTTTGCTGTATTTCATCAGCACATCGTCACCAAATGTCATGGATGCTGCCTTGAACGGTCCGAACATTGTCTGGAAAATCAGGACATCATCGCCGGCCTCTTTGCGGATTCCGCGGATAATTTCTGCCATCTTTGCAAATTCTTCTGAATCGGTTCCTTTCACCTGGATTTTGTACCAGTCATCCGCACATGTAATTTCTCCACTGATCGGATACGGATAATCCTGCATGATCTTAATAATATCCATATCTGTCTTACGGAACAGCTCCAGATGCGCATCGATCATCTGCTGCACACTGTAATCCGGTTTATAATGGAACCAGAATCCTGCCGGTACCTGATCCACCGGCTGCTTTTTCATCACTGCCAGTACACGTTCTTTTTTTGTCATTGCTTTGTAGCCTCCCTGTTTTATCTTTCTTTTCTACGGTCTGCATCTTTTTCGTACTGCGTTCCCGTTTCTGCTGTCAGTATAGTAAAAAAAACGTTTGAAAAATAGAAAGAAACTTTGATAAAAATAGAAATTTTCTTAGATTATATTCTATTTTTCCATTTCATTACATGGTATACTTCTGAAAGAATGTGAAAAAAAAGATTATATTCTGTTAAATCAGCATACTATATGCTGTAATTTATCGGGCACAGGAGGTCGTAATAAAAAATGAAAAAAATACGCCAGCTTTCCTTTCGGACACAGATTTTTCTGTCATCCATGCTTCTCGTAATCATCCCGACGATTGTCTTAAGCACGGTAAATGCCATGCAGCGTGCCGCAAGCATCACCGCTGAATACAACACGTCTGCCGCTGCCACCTTAACTCAGATGAACCAGGCTCTGGATACCCTGATTGCAAATGCAGTCAATGTCGCAGATACGCCGCTGCTAAATGACGATGCAGGACAGGCCATGGTCACCAATTATGAGATGGATTACCTTTCCTATGCGCAGGATTCCACGCTGTTTCGCAATCTGATGCGCCAGACCAACCGGCTCAACAGCACGATCCAGGCCGTCTACTTTCTGAACCGCTACGGCTACTCCTTCGAATACAACCTTAGTACTGCACAGCAGCGCCATCAGATTGAAGAAAACATCAACCGCTGGGCAGACATTGCCAGAAGCTCAAAAAACCGGACATACTTTGCCCCACTGCAGACCGATCCTTCTACCAACCGCAACACCCTTCCGATGATCCGCGTCCTGCTTGACGGCTACGATTACCGGGAAACCGGGCTTTGCTACGCAGAAATTGATTTTGGTCCGATCGTGGAAATTCTTTCTTCTTCTCAGGAAACCCAAAATATGCTTCTGATCTACAATGCCGACAACGATCTGACCTGGTCGGTCAACTGCGATACGGATTCCGGCCAGCTTGCAGACGATGGTTCCATGAAGCGCCTGTCTGAACTCAGCGCATCACTTTCGGAAGAAGCTCCTTCCTTCCAGGATACCCTGAAAACCTCCCGCGGGCAGTTCGCCGTAAATGGCTGTATCAATGCGACGACCGGCTGGCGTCTTGTCCAGGTCATCAGCAATGAAAAGGTTACCCACGCCTACCGCGATACGCTTTCCAGCTATTTCGGCATCTTCCTCTCCTGCATTCTGCTCGGACTGCTGCTTGCCATCCTGCTCTCCCGCGCCCTCACAAAGCCGGTTTCCACACTCTGCGCTGAGATTGATCTGCTTGATGCATCAAAGGGCGGTCAGGTGGACATTGCTTCCTGCGGTTCCAATCAGGAGCTGCGGCAGCTGATCCTCAGCTTTAACGGTCTTTCCCGCCGTCTCTCCACCAGCCTGCGTGAAAATTATGAAACCCAGATCGCAGAACAGCAGATGCGCGTCCAGATGCTTCAATTTCAGATCAACCATCATTTTCTGTACAATACCTTAAATGTAATCAAAGCTCTTGCCGGAATCCATGAGATTCCGGAGATTGAAACGATCGCCACCTGCATGTCCGATCTGATCCGCTACAACCTGGAAAAATTCCCGGTTGCAACGCTTGAGGAGGAACTGCAGCAGGTACAGCGTTACATGACGATCCAGAACATCCGCTTTCCCGGAAAATTCTGCTTCGACATCAATATTCCGCCGGAATTTCTTACGATGAAGCTGCCCGTCTTTCTTTTTCAGCCGCTTGTGGAAAACAGCGTGGAGCATGGCTTTGCCAGCCGGGAAGGTGACTGCTATATCAGTATTTCCTGTCAGGTTGAAAATGGACAGCTGCACTTTCTCGTTGCAGACAATGGCAGCGGAATTCCGGCAGACAAGCTTGCCGGGCTTCAGAAAGCATGGGCGGCACCGTACGTAAATGGCAGCCAAACTACTTCTGCTAACGCCCCTGGTAGCATAAATAAAGCAGCTCCCAAAGCCGCCTCCAGTGTCCAGACAACCACCGGTACAAATACTGAGTCTGACCATATTCTTTCTGATCCACCTGCTTCAGATGCTCTTACCGATCGGCAGGACAAAAAAACGGTGCCTTCCCATCCATCCCTTCATCAGGAAAACGGACGGAAAAGACACCGTTCCATCGGTATTTTAAATGTCAATCAGAGGCTTCGCAGCTATTATGGCTCGCCATACGGCCTTTCGGTGGAAAGCATGGAGGGCGAGGGTACGATCATCGATATCGTCCTGCCCGCGGCTGCGCTTACCATGGAGCCACAGCTGTTCCGCAATAAATCGGATAATCCCAGCCTTTCCTGACCTGGAGATTTTTATAAATGCTTTCCAAAAGATATCCTCACAATTTATCATCTAAATAAGGGCGGTATGTCAGGCTGCGTCAACTCACTTCAGATTTTCCAGCAGCGATGTACCAATCGTTCCTTCCGGCATTGCCACACCAAAGTTGTCTGCGATCGTCGCTCCGATCACTGCAAAGGTATCTGATTCGCCAAGGCTTCCGCTGTCCTTCATGGACGGCGAGTAAGCCAGGAACGGCACCTTCTCACGGGTATGATCCGTACCGGTGTGGGTCGGATCGTTTCCGTGGTCGGCTGTGATGATCAGCAGGTCGTCATCGTGCAGCAGCGGAAGCAGTTCTCCAAGCTTCACATCGAACTTCTCGATCTCATGTGCATAGCCCTCTACGTTGCGGCGATGACCCCACAGTGCGTCAAAATCCACGAGGTTTGTAAAGCAAAGGCCGGTAAAATCACGCTTTGCGATCTCGATTGTCTGCTCCATTCCGTGTACGGAACTCTTGGATTTGTTCGACTCTGTGATACCTTCTCCGTCGAAGATATCGAAAATCTTACCAACGGAAATGACATCCAGACCTGCATCTTTCAATGCATTCAGTGCAGTTCTTCCGTATGGTTTTAATGCGTAATCATGACGGTTGCTGGTACGTTTGAACTCGCCTTTTTTCTTGCCGACGTATGGTCTTGCGATGACACGTCCGACTTTCCACTCGTCTTTCATCGTAATCTCACGGGCGATCTCGCAGCAGCGGTACAATTCATCCAGAC
>ERZ894186.866-NODE-866-length-10726-cov-11.785681_pt1 | contig 10726 bp, 13 predicted proteins | sample MGYA00380280_ERZ894186 | MGnify/ENA primary metagenome ERZ894186 (study PRJEB32331, sample SAMN06328449) | human gut metagenome | biome: human gut microbiome; feature: stool | host: Homo sapiens | collected 2013-02-13 ... | reverse complement strand
ATCAAGGTTTTTAAAAGATTTTAAAACAAAAAAACAGGTAGTTTTTGACACTACCGCGATTTAGATGGAGGTATTTATAATGAAAAAAGCAATCGCTATCTTACTTTCTTTGACTATGATTTTGGGACTTGCAGCTTGTGGAAACTCTGCAAGCCAGACAGAGCAGCCGTCTACAGAAGATACTTTCGTGGAAAGCAAAGCTGATACCGAATCTGCGGAAATCAGTACAAATATGGAGAATACGGACAATCAAGATGCACAGGAGCATAAGATTTTGGTTGCCTACTTCTCTGCGACAGGTACCACAAAGGGCGTGGCAGAGCATATCGCGAACGGTCTGAATGCGGATATTTATGAGATTGTTCCGGAAGAACCTTACACCGATGCAGATCTTGACTACAATGATAATAACAGCCGCACTACCATTGAGATGAATGATCCGGATGCCCGTCCTGCTATCTCCGGCAGTGTGGAGAATATGGAACAATATGATATTGTATTCATCGGATACCCTATCTGGTGGGGAGAAGCGCCGAGAATTGTCAGCACTTTCGTGGAGAGCTATGACTTTTCCGGTAAAACTATTGTACCTTTCTGTACATCCGGAGGAAGTGGTATGGGCTCCAGTGCAGCCAACCTGGAACAGCTTACAACCGGAGCACAGTGGCTTTCTGGTGAACGCCTAAGCGGAAGTGATTCCCAAGATGAAGTGATGGAATGGGTAAACGGTCTTGGCTTGAATTTTGAAGAATAACCAGAATATCAGATATGGACACAGGAAGGAGGAGATGCTATTTGAAGGCAAAAATGAAAATTAAAATGGGAATTGACTTCCTGATGACAGTGCTGCTGTTTCTTCTAATGTCCTATCAAATTACCGGGCAGGAACTTCATGAGTGGTTTGGAGCAGAAATGCTCGTATTGTTTCTGCTGCATAACATTCTGAACATCAGGTGGTATGGGAGTCTGTTCAAAGGAAAATATACACTGCTGCGGATAATGCAGATGATCATCAATATCAGCGTTCTTATCTCCATGCTGTGTTTGGGGTTTAGCGGAGTTGTGATGTCCCGTCATGTCTTTGCGGGACTTTCTATCCACGGACCGATGGCAACAGCGAGAACCTTGCATCTGGCGGCATCCTATTGGGGATTTGTGCTGATAAGTATTCATTTGGGGTTTCATTGGCGCATGATCCTTGGACTGTTCCGCAGACTTTGGAGCAGAAAGAAAACCCCTGCTACATTTGTATGGCTGATGCGTTTTATAGCAATTTTTATTGCGGGGTACGGAGCGTACTGTTTCCATAAGCAAAATATTGTCTCCTATATGTTCCTTAAGCAGGAGTTTGTGTTTTTTGATTTTGAACAGAGTGAAGTTTTTGTATTTGCAGAGTATACCGCAATGATGGGATTATGGGTTTTTATCAGTTTTTATGCTGTGAAAGGAATCAGAAAGATAACCTCACAGAGCAGAAGAAAGGAATAAATTGTAAAATCTTAGTGGAGGAAAAGACATGGATCAGCAAACGGTTCTGTTTTCAAATAAGAGTTTGAAGGCTATGATTATTCCCTTGTTTTTAGAGCAGCTGCTGATAATGCTTGTAGGGATGGCGGACACACTGGTGGTCAGCTACGCAGGAGAAGCGGCAGTATCCGGTGTTTCACTGGTAAATCAGTTCAATACTATTTTTATTTATCTGTTTACAGCATTGGCATCCGGAGGGGCGGTTGTGATCAGCCAATATATCGGTAGAAAGAAAAATGATGACGCTGGAGAATCCGCCAGTCAGCTTCTATCATTCTCTACGATTTTTTCCATATTGATCGCAGTGATAGTTCTGCTTGGAAATGAAAGAATGCTCCGTCTGATGTTTGGCAAGGTGGAAGATTCTGTGATGCGCTCCTGTATTACATACCTTAGGATTTCTGCATATTCCTATCCGGTATTGGCGGTTTACAATGCCGGGGCCGCCCTTTTTCGCAGCATTGGAAAAACCAGTGTGACCATGTATTTGTCGGTAATTTCCAATATCATCAATGTTATTGGAAATCTCATTGGTGTATTTGTTTTGCGTGCAGGTGTTGCAGGTGTTGCATACCCTTCACTGATCGCTCGGACATTTTCAGCCGTGATGATTACAGTACTTTGTTTTCAGAGAAAAAATGAAGTGTTCTATCGCTGCAAGTGGATTTTCCGGTGGAATGTGGATTTCATGAAACAAATTCTAAAAATCGCTATTCCAAATGGGATGGAAAACGGTATATTCCAGTTAGTCAAAGTAGCATTAAGCGGTATCGTTGCACTTTTTGGAACATATCAGATTGCAGCAAATGGCGTTGCACAAAGTATTTGGTCACTGGCTGCCCTGGCGGGAGTCGCTATGGGGCCTGTGTTCATAACCGTCATTGGACAGTGTATGGGAAATGGGGATACAAAGGCGGCGGATGATTATTTTAAGAAACTGGCAAGGATTACAATTTTGCTTTCATCGGCATGGAATCTTTTGATTTTTCTTCTGACTCCATTCTTTATGAAATTTTATGCTTTGCAGCCGGAGACCCAACGGCTTGTGATCTGGCTGGTTTTAATCCATAACGTGTTTAATGCAGCAGCATATCCCTTTTCCGGTGCGCTTAGTAATGGGCTGCGTGCAGCGGGTGATGTGAAATTTACCATGTATGTTTCGGTTATATCTACAATAGCAGTGCGTCTGCTTTTATCATGGCTCTTGGGAATTGTTTTGAAAATGGGCGTGATCGGGATTGCTATTGCAATGGTTTGTGACTGGAGCATTCGGGCGGTCATTTTCTTCTGGAGGCAGAAGTCCGGAAAATGGAAAACATTTCAGGTGATATAGATTCATTTATAATAAGTTCAATAACATAATTTACGGAGGAAATTACTATGAGTAAGAAAATTTTGGTAGCCTATTTTTCAGCAAGCGGTGTGACTGCAAAGGCAGCGTGGAAACTTTCGGAAGCGGCAGGCGCAGACCTGTATGAGATTAAGCCAAAGGTACCGTATAGCAGTGCCGATCTGGACTGGACAAATAAAAAAAGCCGCAGCAGTGTGGAGATGAGTGATCCGATATTCCGTCCTGAAATTGCCGGGAAGCTGGAAGGTATGGATCAGTATGATCTGGTGTTTGTTGGATTCCCTATCTGGTGGTATGTTGCACCAACGATTATTAATACTTTTTTGGAGAGTTATGATTTCTCAGGCAAAACCATCGTTCCTTTTGCTACTTCTGGCGGCAGCGGCATGGGAAGCACAAATGAAAAACTTGCACCGAGCTGTCCTGGCGCTATCCTGATGAAAGGAAAGATGCTGAATGGCTTGTTGTCTCAGGAAGAATTGAAAGCATGGGTAAAAAGTCTGTGAGAAGGTGGAAAGTCGGATTTTTGTTGCTTGCGTCAAGCGTGAAAGATATTTCTAACGTACTTTCAAATAGCCAGATCGAAAGTAATGTGCTGTGTGTGTATCGACTATTAAAAGGAGGAACTATTTATGCAATACCGAAAACTGCCGAGGGGAACGGAACAGATCAGCGTTCTTGGAATCGGTACCAGTTCCATTCAGGCATCAAATGAAAAAGAAATCGAAAAAATAATAACTGCCGCTATGGAAAATGGAATTAACTATTTTGATATGGCTTCGTCGGAAGCAAAACCCTTTGCCGCCTATGGGCGGGCTATAAAAGGGATGCGGGATAAGGCATATTTCCAGATTCATTTTGGAGCAAATTATGAAACAGGAGTGTACGGATGGACAACAGACCTGGATACCATGAAACGCTCCGTTGACTGGTAGCTGAAGGCGCTGCAAACAGATTATATTGATTTTGGATTTCTTCATTGCATTGATGAATCAGCGGATCTGCATGAAGTAGAAAAAGCCGGAGTCATTCGCTATATGGAAGAACTAAAAGAGGCTGGCGTGGTCAGGCATATCGGACTATCTTCCCATACTCCCCTTCTGGTGAACGAGGTGCTTGATATGGGGATTTTGGATATGTTGATGTTCAGTATTAATCCTGCTTATGACTATGCGGGCGGCACCGAACCCAATTATGCGAAAGACAGTTATGCAGTTGGCAGTGTGGCAGAAAGAATGAACCTGTACCGCCGCTGCGAAGCAGAGGGGGTAGGGATTTCCGTGATGAAAGCCTTTAGCGGAGGGCAGCTGTTAAAAGCGGAAACCTCGCCGTTTGGGAAAGCGCTGACGGAGTATCAGTGTATTCAGTATGCTTTGGATAAACAGGGGGTTTTAACGGTACTTCCTGGTGTTCGTAATATGGATGATCTTAAGCGGATTCTTGGATTCTTAGATGCCGCACCGGAAGAAAGAGATTATTCAGTTATTGGCTCTTTTGCACCACAGGATGCATCGGGGAAATGTGTCTATTGCAATCATTGTCAGCCTTGTCCTATGGGGCTGGATGTAGGGCTGATCAACAAATACTATGATCTATCCGTGGCGGGAGATACGCTTGCACGCAGCCATTATGAAAATCTGGAACATGGGGCGGACGAATGTATTGGCTGCGGGCATTGTAACAAACGCTGTCCGTTCCATGTAGATCAGGCGGGCCGCATGAAAAAGATCAGTGAATATTTCAGGAAATAAAGCGAGAGAAAGGCAAAACAAGGAGGCAATGACAATGGAGAACGAAAAATTAACAATGACAAACGAGTGGGATAAGATTTTTCCTAAAAGCAGGAAGGTAAATCACCGCAAGATAACTTTTCACAATCGTTACGGTATAACGCTGGCGGCGGATATTTACGAGCCGAAAGGAGTTACCGGCAGACTGGCGGCTATCGCCGTCAGCGGACCGTTTGGGGCGGTAAAAGAACAGGCGGCAGGTCTGTATGCGCAGACCATGGCAGAAAGAGGTTTCCTGACAATTGCATTTGATCCGTCTTTCACCGGTGAAAGCGGTGGCCAGCCTCGTTATGTGGCTTCACCTGACATTAACACGGAAGATTTTCAGGCAGCAGTTGATCTCCTTTCCGTACAGGAAAATGTTGATCCGGAAAGAATCGGAATTATCGGTATCTGCGGCTGGGGCGGCATGGCTCTGAATGCGGCGGCTATTGATACCAGAATCAAGGCAACAGTCGCTTCCACTATGTATGATATGACCAGGGTGAATGCAAAGGGATATTTTGATTCCGAGGACAGTGCAGATGCACGTTATGAGAAACGCAAAGCCATGAATGCACAAAGAGTCAGCGATTACAAAAATGGAACCTATGCACTTGCCGGTGGTGTGGCAGATCCCATGCCGGAGGATGCGCCGTTTTACTTTAAGGACTATCACAATTATTATAAGACTGACCGTGGGTATCATGCACGCTCTCTGAATTCCAACGGCGGCTGGAATGTGACATCTTCCCTTTCATTTCTAAATATGCCGATTTTGCAGTACGCAGATGAAATCCGCAGTGCAGTTCTGTTAATTCATGGCGAGAAGGCACATTCCTGCTATTTCAGTAAAGATGCTTACAAGATGCTGAAAGGAGATAATAAGGAACTGCTCCTTATTCCGGATGCTGTTCATACGGATCTGTATGACAATATGGATGTCATTCCGTTTGATAAGATGGAGGACTTTTTCAAGTCAAATCTGAGATAACGGTTGTTAAGTAAAAAAGAAATAAATATATGCACAATATTTTGTTGGACAGAGTTACCTGTCCATGCTGACAACGGAAAGAGTTGGAATTGCAAATGTAACCTTTGAGCCAGGATGCCGGAATAACTGGCATACTCATCACAAAGGCGGACAGATTTTGCTCTGCACTGCCGGACGTGGATATTATCAGGAGTGGGGAAAAACGGCTCAGGAGATGAAACCCGGTGATATCATCAATATTGCACCAGAAGTGAAGCATTGGCATGGCGCTGCTCCTGATAGCTGGTTTTCTCATTTGGCGGTAGAAGTTCCGGCAGAAGGAAGTTCCAATGAATGGATGGAGCCGGTGAAGGAAGAAGAATACAGTAAGCTTAAATAAGGAGACAGATCATGAAAAAGGTAACAGCGGGCAGAGATGCCCTGGGTGATTTTGCACCAAAATTTGCGGAACTGAATGATGACGTGCTGTTTGGAGAAGTGTGGTCACGAGAAGATAAGCTGCCTGCAAGAGACAGAAGCATTGTCACAGTAACAGCACTTATGGCAAGCGGTGTTCTGGACAGTTCTCTTGCCTTTCATATAGGAGAGGCAAAAAAGAACGGTGTTACAAAAGAAGAAATGGCAGAAATTTTGACACACGCTGCCTTTTATGCTGGCTGGCCGAAAGCATGGGCAGCATTCCGCATGGCGAAAGAAATCTATCAGGACTAAGGAGGAAAAACATTATGTTAGGAAATTTTTCGTATTCAAATCCGACAAAACTTTACTTTGGAGAGGATTCTCTTTGTTTTTTGAACGAGGAGCTTCCAAAATATGGAAAAACCGTTCAGTTGATTTATGGCGGCGGTTCTATCAAGAAAAATGGTATTTACAGTCAGGTTATGAGATTACTGAAAGATAACGGAAAGGTAGTCGTTGAGGATGGAGGTGTGATGCCAAATCCCACAATAGAAAAATTAAGGGAGGGTGTTCGGATTGCCAGAGAGAATCAGGTGGACTTTCTGCTGGCTGTAGGCGGCGGCTCTTGCTGCGACTATGCAAAAGCGGTTTCCGTGTCTGTTCACTGTGATGAAGATCCGTGGGAGAAATATTATATCCGCTTTGAGGAGCCGGATTGTGAGATTGTCCCTGTTGGCTGTGTATTGACTATGGTGAGAACCGGAAGCGAAATGAATGGAGGTGCGGTAATTACGAATCATGATCAAAAGATGAAAATTGGTCATGTGTTTGGAGATGCTGTGATGCCGAAGTTTGCAATCCTGAATCCGAAATTCACTTTCACATTGCCGAAAGAGCAGATGGTGGCCGGCATTTATGATATCTTCAATCATATCTGTGAGCAGTATTTCTCTGGGGAGGACGACAATACCAGCGATTATATCAGCGAGGCACTGATGAAATCGGTAATTCACAGTTCGAGAATTGCCATTCAGAATCCAGAGGACTATGAGGCAAGGTCGAATATCATGTGGGCTGCAACCTGGGCACTGAATACGCTTGTCTCCAGAGGAAAAAGTACCGACTGGATGGTTCATATGCTTGGTCAGGCAGTAGGAGCATATACAGATGCAACTCACGGAATGACGCTTTCTGCGGTGTCACTTCCCTACTATCATTATATTATGCCTTATGGACTTAGCAAGTTTTGCCGTTTTGCTGTGAATGTGTGGGAGGTCGATCCTGCTGGAAAAGCTGATGAACAGGTTGCCAGAGAAGGGCTTTCCTATATGGAAGTTTGGATGAAAGAACTGGGACTTACAATGAATCTCCATGAGTTGGGAGCAACAGAAGAAATGTTGCAGGGTATCGCAAATGGAACCATCATCATGGAAGGTGGATATAAGGTGTTGAATCATGATGAGGTATTGGAGATTTTGAAGAACAGTTTGTAAGTATTCAAGTAGGAACTTTTATAACGATAATATAATAGAGAAAGACAAGTACTGTGAAAGAAATTTTTCTTTGATGGTGCTTGTCTTTTTTTAATTCATCACTTGACATTGTGGCAAAGAACTGATGAGCCAGGACGAGATTGCAGTCATGGATGGCAGCAAGTGTATCATGCAGCTTAGGGGCGTGAGACCTTTTTTCTCAGACAAGTTTGACATAACGAAGCATAAGCAGTGCCCGCTGTTATCCGATTATGACAAAAAGAATGAATTTGACATTGAAAAATACGTCAAGAACCGCAACAGACTCCGCTTTAAGAGGAATGATGTGGTGGATGAGGTATGCGATGTCGGAGAAATCTTTGCCACAATGTCAAGTGATGAATTCAATAAAAGTCAAAATCAAAGAGCAACATAACGTAATTCTATATTTTCTATCTTTCCTTAGGCGATGATTGACTTGAGTTTCCGTAAACTGCAATAAAAAATAGATATGAAAGTTGTGTATATTCAACACAACAGATTTAGAGTTTCGTGGATAAGGCAGCGAAAACTTAAGAAGATTGACGTTTGACAGTCTCCTGAAAGTTCGCTATAATAATAACCGTAAAATTTGAGTGGACTTTTCCGGATTCGGTCATCTTTTTGCCACACAACTGTCTTGTGATAGTTGTGTGGCTTTTTTGTTGCCCGTATCTCAGAAGTGCTGACAGAATGGAGGACTTATCAGTATGGATAATAATTTTTTGTCTCTGATCAAGACGCGCCGCAGTGTAAGGGCTTATAAATCAGAGTTTGTCCCCTCCGAGGCTTTGGACGCTGTACTGGAAGCAGGGACTTACGCTCCTACCGGCGGAGGACATCAATCTCCAACCATCATTGCAATTACAGACCCCAAATATAGGAAGGAGATTGCAAAACTAAACGCAGAAGTGCTGGGGAGCAACACAGACCCTTATTATGGCGCACCTGTCGTGATCCTGGTTTTGGCAGATGGCTCCGCAAGCACCTTTGTTGAGGACGGAAGCTGCGTCCTTGAAAATATGATGCTCGCTGCCCATGCCCTTGGCCTGGGAACCGTATGGGTACATCGGGAACGTGAGATTTTTGACAGTGAAAGCGGCAAGGCTCTCCTGCGGGAGTGGAAGCTACCGGAAACCTTGCGTGGCGTCGGGGCGATTGCATTGGGTTATCCGGCCCAGGAAGCCGGTCATCCCGCTGCACGCAAACAAAACTATATTGTTCGGATTTAATGTCCCGCTGTCTGGCGCAATTTTTTTGCGCGGACAATTTGTGGAGAGGAGGAAAAGTATGCAGACCAATAATAAAATGGCGGTTGCTCCTGTTGGAAGGCTCATTTGGCAAATGTCGATACCGCCGCTAATCTCCATGTTCCTGCAATATTCCTATAATCTGATAGACAGTGCGTTTATAGCGCGGTTGAGTGAGAATGCACTAACGGCTGTTTCTCTGTCATTCCCGATTACAACACTGATGAATGCGGCGTCTATCTGGATCGGTGTCGGCGTGAATGTACTGATTGCAGGGTATCTTGGGGAGAAAAAGCAGGATGAGGCAAATACCACCGTCACACATGGATTGTTACTGGCCTTTGGAATTGGTGCTTTGCTCAATCTTCTGTCATTACTGATTATGAAACCCTACTTTGGGGCATTCACCAATAACGAAGAAATTTATCAGTTGAGTCTTGCCTATATGAGCGTATGTTCGTTCATGCAAATTCCCAACATGGTGCATATCGCAATCCAGAAGATGATACAGGCTACTGGGAACATGGTTGCTCCTATGTGGTTCCAGATTGCAGGAGTGGTCGTTAATTTTGTATTTGACCCACTCCTAATTTTTGGTATTGGTGTTTTTCCAGCTATGGGAATCCGTGGCGCTGCAGTGGCTACTGTTGCGGGCTATTTGTTATCCATGATTTTGGCATTTGCCTTGCTGCTGGGCAAAAAGCAAAAAGTGCGGATAAAGATCAAAGAATTTCATATACAAAAGTGGATGATTGCCCGTATATTCGCCCTTGGCTTACCATCTTTCATTATGAATGCCCTCAGTTCATTTATGGTGACATTCGTCAATCTGTTTCTGGTGGCGTATTCCGATACGGCGATTGCATTCTTCGGTGCGTATTTTAAGGTGCAGCAGCTGATCGTTATGACAGTAAACGGCTTGATTCAGGGCTGTTTACCTATTATGCGGTTTAACTACGGTGCGGGAAACAGAGATAGGCTGCACTCCGCTTTCCGATACGGAACCGCTTTGGTCTCCGGTATGATGATACTGGGAACATTGACCGTCAACTTCTTTCCGGCACAGCTTTTGGGATTATTTACGGCTTCGGAAGCCATGCGCTCCTTTGGAATATCCGCTATGCGGATTATGGCGGTCAGCTACCTGTTCTGCGGATGGTCTACCATGATCTCCACCTATCTTCAGGCAACAGAACAGGTCTTGCCAAGTATGCTGATCCAGCTACTGCGTCAGTTTCTGCTGCTCATTCCATTCATGTGGGGTCTGGAAAAACTCCTGAAGATTATAGGGATCTGGCTGTCCTTCCCTGTCACAGAAACGGCAACATTCGTTCTGGCGCTTCTGATCTTCCGAGCAGGCAGAAAAAAAGAAACGCTTTGCAGCGGTATAAAAACACAGTAAGAACAGGAAAAGGAGAGACGATATGGAAATACATATTAAAAAAGGGCTGGATGCTCTGCAAACAGAAACCGTACTTCGCCTTCTATCACAGACCGTATGGGCATGCAACAGAAAGAAAGAAGCAATTATGGAGTCATGGAAACACTCTATCTGCTATGGAGCCTATACCGCCGACGGAAAACAAATCGGATTTGCAAGAGTGATAACAGACTATGCCACCCAGTATTATATTTGTGATGTTGTTGTGGATGCAGATTTCCGGCACAGGGGTGTGGGCGCCTCTCTCCTAAAGGCGATTACGGCAGAAGACACATACCGTTCCCTGCTGGGAATGCTGATCACGGAAGAGGCTGAACAGTTTTATGAACCCTTTGGCTTCCGAAAAGATCCGATCTGTTTTATGACAAGAAAAGAAACACCGGAGGCAATCACGAATGAATGAAACTTTTATGAAAGAAAAACCGGTATTACCGCTGATTTTATCCATGACCCTGCCTATGGTTTTATCCATGCTGGTTAATTC
>ERZ894186.861-NODE-861-length-10775-cov-9.632369_pt1 | contig 10775 bp, 6 predicted proteins | sample MGYA00380280_ERZ894186 | MGnify/ENA primary metagenome ERZ894186 (study PRJEB32331, sample SAMN06328449) | human gut metagenome | biome: human gut microbiome; feature: stool | host: Homo sapiens | collected 2013-02-13 ... | reverse complement strand
GGATGTGGACTGTCTGAAAGTGGGACATCATGGTTCCCGTTATTCTACCACGGAAGCGTTTCTTGAAAAAATAAAGCCGGAACTGGCGATCATTTCCTGTTCTTCCACCAACACTTACGGGCATCCGTCGCCGGAAACCGTAGAGCGTCTGGAAGCGGCCGGAAGCCAGGTGGAATATACCATGAAAAACGGTGCCATTACTGTGGAAACCGATGGAAAAAAGCTTAAGATATATAGGTTTCGGAGGGACTGAAAAATTTTTTCAAAAACCGGAAAAAACAGGTGACTTTTGTACACACTTGTTGTAGAATAGTCAGGGTTTGTGCGAAAACGAAACATTGAAAACAGGCAACACAAGATAAGGAGTTTTTATTTATGAAATATGATGTACTGATCGTAGGAGCAGGTCCCGGTGGAATCTTTGCGGCCTATGAACTGATGAATAATGATCCGGAGAAAAAGATCGCGGTTTTTGAAGCCGGTCATCCTCTGGAAAAAAGAAAATGTCCCATCGACGGAAAGAAAGTAAAATCCTGTATCCACTGCAAAACCTGTGCGATCATGAAGGGATTTGGCGGTGCAGGCGCTTTCTCCGACGGAAAATACAATATCACCAATCAGTTTGGCGGAACTCTGTACCAGCATATCGGCAAGGATACAGCTACAGAGCTGATGGAATATGTAGATAAACTGAACCTGATGCATGGCGGTGAGGGAACCAAACTTTATTCTACCACAAACAGCGAGATCCGTAAGCTCTGCCTTCAGAACGGCCTGCATCTTCTGGATGCATCAGTCCGCCATCTGGGAACAGATATCAACTATGTGGTACTTCAGAACCTCTATGAAAAAATGAAAGACCATGTGGACTTCTATTTTGACGCATCTGTTGACAAAGTAGAAAAAACTGAAGACGGTTATGCAGTTTTTGTAGGAGATGAGCGTTACGAGGGAACTTACTGTATCATCTCCGCAGGACGAAGCGGAAGTAAATGGATGGAGACGGTATGTACAGAGCTTAAGATCCCGACTCTTTCCAACCGTGTGGACATCGGAGTCCGTGTGGAGCTTCCGGCAGAGGTTTTCAGCCGTCTGACAGATGAGCTTTATGAGAGCAAGATCGTTTACAGAACTGAGAAGTTTGAGGATATGGTCCGTACCTTCTGCATGAACCCGCGAGGTGTTGTCGTGAATGAAAATACCAACGGTATCATCACAGTAAACGGTCACAGCTACGAAGATCCGGCAAAGCATACCAACAATACAAACTTTGCCCTTCTGGTATCCAAGCATTTCTCAGAGCCGTTCCATGACAGCAACGGATACGGTGAGAGCATTGCAAGACTTTCCAATATGCTTGGCGGTGGTGTTATGGTACAGCGGTTTGGAGATCTGATCCGCGGAAGACGAAGCACAAAAGCCCGTATTGAGGAAAGTTTCGTAACACCTACACTTTCTGCGACACCGGGAGATTTAAGCCTTGTTATGCCGAAACGTATCCTGGATGGCATCATCGAGATGATCTATGCTCTGGATAAGATCGCACCGGGAACCGCAGATGATGATACTTTGCTTTATGGCGTTGAGGTTAAATTCTACAACATGGAGGTCGAGATCGACGAAAATCTGGAAACCTGCCACAAGGGTCTCTTTGTTATCGGAGACTGCAGCGGCGTGACCCATTCTCTGTCCCATGCATCTGCCAGCGGAATCTACGTAGCCAGATACCTGGAGCAGGAGTATTTTAACAGATAAACTGCAGAGCAGTTTATCTGTTATGAGCAAGTAGCGAAGCGGATTGCGAATATCCAGTGTAAGACAGTCCTTTTCTGATATCAGGGTGATGACAGAAAGGGGCTGTTTTTTATGCAGGATGTGCATGAATATTGGAGAAAGTATTCTGATAATAACTGACAGATACAGGGAGAAAACCGGTTACTGTTCACTGGTAATATTTCGCGAGGTGTTTTTTGTGAGCGAAGATCACAGAAAACCGTGAATCGTCTGACATCAATCTTGACAAATTTATGAGTTTGTGGTAAAAGTTAGATAACCAGGTAAAAGAAAATATGTGCAAATGTTATAATGATAAGGTTGCATCCAGTCGGATGTGCAAAAGAGAATTCGGTGAGAATCCGGAACGATACCGTCACTGTGAAAGGGGAGCTGCTTTTATAACCACTGGGAGACCGGGAAGGGAAAGCAGCGTGGAACCAAGTCAGGAGAACTGCCTTATTGTGAGATCCAGGGATTCGCGGTTTACGAATCGGTATTCTCCATAACAATACAGAACTTCTTTTTATGTATTTGTATTGCGCAGAGAATCATGTGTGAGCAGGCGGCCGCAGAGAGCTGCTGTTTTTTGTACATATCAGTATTCTGGAAATACATGAAAAGAGGACAATGAGAAATGAAAAGAAAAACAATGTTAGCTCTGATGCTCGCAGTTTCCATGACATGCTCTATGGGTGCGGCTACAACAGCAATGGCAGCAGAGGAGTCTGCTACAGAAGAGAACGCCGAGGCAGCTGATACCACAGAGGCTTCTGATGCAGATCAGAAAGCAGCAGATAATGTAGCAGCTCTGATCGACAAGATCTATGTACAGGAAAGAAACGACACAACAGATGAGGACTGCAAGGCAGCCAAAGAAGCATGGGATGCTCTGACAGATGCTCAGAAAGAGCTGGTAGAGGGTGAGAATGCAGATCCGGATTATTTCGGACGTGACACAGGAGATGCTTCCAAGGACGATCCGCGTAATCAGGATGAGATCGGTGAGAATGAGCTTCTTGTTGTAAGCTTTGGTACTTCCTTCAATGACAGCCGTGCAGAGGATGTCAAGGGAATCGAGGATGCTCTTGCAGAAGCTTATCCGGACTGGTCTGTAAGAAGAGCATTTACAGCACAGATCATCATCAACCATGTAGAGGCAAGAGATGATGAAGTGATCGATAACATGCAGCAGGCTCTTGACCGTGCAGTAGAGAATGGTGTTAAGAATCTGGTTGTACAGCCTACCCATCTGATGCATGGTGCTGAGTACGATGAGATGACAGAAGCGATCAATGGCTATAAAGATAAATTCGAGTCTGTAGCTATCGCAGAGCCAATGCTCGGTGAGGTTGGAGACGATGCAACTGTGATCAATGATGACAAGAAAGCCGTTGCTCAGGCGATCACAGATGAGGCTTGCAAAGAGGCAGGATTTGACAGCATGGATGCAGCAGCTGAGGCTGGCACAGCATTCGTATTCATGGGACATGGAACATCTCATACAGCTAACATTACATACGATCAGATGCAGACACAGATGGAAAACCTTGGATTCAAGAACGCATTCATCGGTACTGTAGAGGGTAAACCGGAAGATACAGCCTGCGACAAGGTTATCGAGAAGGTAAAAGAGGCAGGATACAAGAACGTTGTTCTTCGTCCGCTGATGGTTGTTGCCGGAGACCATGCAAACAACGATATGGCCGGTGATGATGAGGATTCCTGGAAGAGCCAGTTTGTAGCATCCGGAAACTTCGATAAGGTTGACTGCCAGATCGAGGGTCTTGGAAGAATCGAAGCAGTTGAGAAGCTTTATGTAGAGCATACAAAGGCAGCCATCGATTCTCTGGGAAGCACTGAGGAGTCCGCAGATTCTGATGCAGCAGCAGATACAGAGGCTGATTCTGCTGAGGAGTCCGCAGAATAATAAATATAAAAATATCTGAGTGAGTTCAGATACCTATAAGAAATCAATGTAACTGCCCGGAAAGATCAGGAAGACTGTTTTCCGGGCAGATTGCTGTATCTATGGAAGGGAGAAGATTATCATGAAAAAACGCTATGTAAACTTAATTCTTGCAATGGCAAGTGCATCAGTCCTGGTGCTGGGCTCTGTGCCTGCGATGGCAAAAACAGATGAAACAAAAACAGAGTCCGGTGAGGAAGCAGAAGCTTCCGAAGAAAAAGATACAGATGCAGCCAAAGCAGATACCCTGGAAGATGGCGTTTATACAGCAGAGTTTGGTACAGACAGCAGCATGTTTCATGTAAATGAGGCCAATGACAAAAAAGGAGAGCTCACGGTCAAAGATGGCAAAATGACCATCCACGTAAGTCTGGTTTCCAAGAAGATCGTTAACCTGTTTGCGGGAACTGCCGAGGATGCCCAGAAGGACGGAGCAGAGATCATTGAGCCGACCACAGATACAGTGAAGTACAGCGATGGTTATACAGAGGAGGTTTACGGATTTGATATCCCGGTACCGGCCATTGGTGAGGAATTTAACGTGGCGCTCCTGGGAGAAAAAGGCAAATGGTACGACCATAAAGTCAGCGTAAAGAATCCTGTAAAAACCTCTGACGACAAAAAATCCGAAGGGAAAAAACCGGAAGAGCTGAAGCTGGAGGACGGAACCTATGAGACGGATGTAACCCTTACAGGCGGAACAGGAAGAGCATCTGTAGAATCTCCAGCTAAAGTAGAGATCAAGGACAAAGAAGCTACGGCAACCATCATCTGGAGCAGTCCGAATTATGATTACATGATCGTGGACGGCGAAAAATATGAGCCGGTGAACAAAGACGGAAACTCCACATTTGAGATCCCGGTCACAGTCTTTGACGCAGAAATGGAAGTGACTGCAGATACTGTAGCCATGAGTACTCCTCACGAGATTGAGTATACCTTGAATTTTGATTCTTCAAGCATGAAAAAGGAAGAAAAATGAAAAAAATAATTTCATACATATTTCTGACGCTGACCCTGATCCTGGGGTGTGCTTTTGCAGTGCAGGCAGCAGAGACAGAACATAAGCCTGCGGATATTCCAGGCCTTACCTTTGACCACAGTATGGATCTTTCCTACGCAAAGGAATTTAATGTGGATTACTACAACGATGGCTATGCGCTGCTCACCATTGATCAGGAAGGACAGTTTCTTGTAGTTCCCGAAGGCAAGAAAGCACCGGAGGGGCTGGATCCTGACATTGCGGTTCTGCAGCAGCCCATAAACAATATCTATCTGGTAGCAACCTCGGCCATGGATCTTTTCCGCGCTATCGACGGGATTGACAGCATCAAGCTTTCCGGAACCAAGGAAGACGGATGGTATATCCAGGAAGCAAAGGACGCCATGGAACAGAAAAAGATGATCTATGCCGGCAAGTACAATGCTCCGGATTACGAGCTGATCCTGAACGAGGGCTGTGACCTTGCCATTGAATCCACCATGATCCATCACAATCCGGAGGTACAGGAGAAACTGGAGCAGTTCGGGATCCCTGTAATGGTAGAGCGTTCCAGCTATGAGAGTCATCCTCTTGGAAGGACCGAGTGGATGAAGCTTTACGCAGTTCTTCTGGGAAAAGAAGATGTAGCAGAAAAGGTTTTCAAAGAGCAGACGGACAAGCTGGATAAGGTTCTCACAGCAGATAAAACAGATAAGACCGTGGCGTTCTTTTATATCAACTCCGTAGGTGCGGTAAATATAAGAAAAAGTGGCGACTATGTTTCAGAAATGATCTCTCTTGCAGGGGGAAATTATGTTCCGGAGGATACGGGAGTAAATGACAATGCTCTTTCCACCATGAATATGCAGATGGAGGAGTTTTATGCCAAGGCGAAGGATGCAGACTATATCATCTACAACAGTACGATCGACGGGGAACTTAAGACCATTGATGAGCTTCTTTCCAAAAGTAAGCTTCTTGCAGATTTCAAGGCAGTGAAGAACGGAAATGTCTGGTGCACAGGTAAAAATCTCTTCCAGGAAACTACCGGACTTGGAACCATGATCGAGGATATCCACACCATGCTGACTACAGATGATGATTCTCTGGATGAGCTGACCTATATGCATAAACTGAAATAAATTCCAGTGTTCGCTTTAACTCCTTTGCCAGTTTCCACCTGTGAGCAGGAAACGAAAGGACAGGATAACAAAACAGAAGAGGAGTGTACCAGAAAAAATGAATGACAGAAAACGCGCAGTCCGATACGGGATCTCTTTTGTGATCCTTGCGGTACTTTTAATCTTTTTATTTATATGGAATGTAAATTCCGGAAGTATCCACCTCTCTGTGAAGGAGATCCTGAATATCATATTCCGGCATCAGGGAGATGAAACTTCTTATAATATCGTCTGGGAGATCCGTCTTCCCAGGATACTGGCAGTTATCATCCTTGGCGGAGCACTTTCTGTTTCCGGATTTTTGCTGCAGACCTTTTTTAACAACCCTATCGCGGGACCCTTTGTATTGGGAATCTCTTCCGGTGCCAAGCTGATCGTGGCGCTTCTGATGATCTTTTTTTTAAGCAGATCGGTGTCCATCGGTTCCGGTGCCATGATCCTGGCTGCTTTTGCAGGCTCAATGATCTCCATGGGCTTTGTGCTTCTTGTGGCAAAAAAAGTCCACAACATGTCCATGCTGGTCATCAGTGGTGTTATGATCGGCTATATCTGTTCGGCCATCACAGACTTTGTGGTGACCTTTGCAGATGATTCCAACATAGTCAATCTTCACAATTGGTCACTGGGTAGCTTTTCCGGTATGACCTGGGGGAATGTGCAGACTATGGCTGCTGTGGTACTTCTTACCATGGTGATCGTATTTTTTATGTCAAAACCGATCAGCGCCTATCAGCTGGGGGAGACTTACGCGCAGAATATGGGAGTTAATATCAAGGCTTTCCGGATACTTCTGATCCTGCTTTCCAGTATTCTTTCTGCCTGTGTGACTGCTTTTGCAGGGCCGATCTCCTTCGTGGGGATCGCTGTGCCTCATATTGCAAAAAGTCTCCTGAAGACTGCCAAACCGCTGCTTGTGATCCCGGCCTGTTTTCTGGGCGGTGCAGTGTTCTGCCTGTTCTGTGACCTGATCGCAAGAACTGTATTTGCACCGACGGAGCTGAGCATCAGTTCTGTGACAGCAGTTTTCGGAGCACCGGTAGTTATCTATATCATGATTCGCAGACAGCAGAGGATATAAACAATGAAATCATATTTTTTTTATACAGATCAGCTGACCGTAGGCTATGATGGAAAACCGCTGATCAAAGAGATCAATATTCAGCTGAATAAAGGAGAGATCCTGACACTGATCGGTCCCAACGGTGCCGGAAAATCTACTATTTTGAAGAGTATCACAAGACAGCTTTCCCTGATCAGCGGAACGGTATATCTGGAACAGGAACAGATGAGCCGGATGACCAACAGGGAAGTGTCAAAAAAACTGGCTGTAGTACTTACCGAGCGCATGCGACCGGAGCTTATGACCTGTGAGGATGTGGTATCCACCGGACGATATCCCTATACCGGAACTCTCGGGATCCTTTCCGCAGAGGACAAGGAAAAAGTTAAAAGTGCCATGGAGATGGTTCACGCCTGGGATCTGAAGGACAGGGATTTTACAGCTATCAGTGACGGACAGAGACAGCGTATCCTTCTGGCACGCGCCATCTGCCAGGAACCGGAGATCATTATCCTGGATGAACCGACCTCCTTCCTGGATATCCGGCATAAGCTGGAGCTTCTTGCCATTTTGAAGAAGATGGTATTGGAAAAACAGATGACGGTGATCATGTCCCTTCATGAGCTGGATCTTGCCCAGAAGATTTCTGACCAGGTGATCTGTGTTCATGGAGATCACATTGAGAAATATGGTGCACCGGAGGAAATCTTTACTTCCGATTATATTCGGAAGCTTTATGGCATCACCCGTGGAAGCTATAATGCAGAATTCGGCTGCGTGGAAATGGAACCTCCGGCCGGAAAACCGGAGGTGTTTGTGATCGGAGGAAATGGAAGTGGGATTCCGGTATATCGGAAGCTGCAGCGACAGGGGATTCCTTTTGTGACCGGAGTTCTCCATACCAATGATGCAGATTATCAGGTGGCAAAAGAACTGGCTGCAAAAGTGATCACGGAGAAGCCTTTTGAATGCATTTCGGAGTCTGCCTTTGAAGAAGCACTGGAGTTCCTGGGAAAATGTGAAAAAGTGTACTGTCCGCTGAAGGATTTTGGTATCATGAATGAAAAAAACCGGGAATTATTGAAAAAAGCAAAAAAAACCGGAAAATTAAACCAAATCAGATAAGTTCTCTGGGAAAATGAGAAAAGCAATAAAACGCTGTCAGAAATGAGTGATATAATTTCCGGCAGCGTTTTTTATATAATATAAATTACAAATATTTCAGCAGCTGTGTTATAATGTGACAAGAACGACAGATCGTGAAGCGCTCGCATTCGTGGAGATGTAAGTAACGAAGAGGAATGTCCGCTTTACACCGCAAAAGTTAAGCAGATACAATCGATCCGAAAAAATATATGGAGGGAAGATCAATGAAAAAAAGAAACATGATCGCAGCTCTGCTCTGCAGTGCATGCCTTGTGGCAGGAAGTGTAAATCCCGTATTTGCAGATGCATCGAAGGTAGTAACACTTGGAGCAGATCTTACGGATGCTCAGAAGCAGACAATGATGAAATATTTTAATGTAAGTTCCGATCAGGTGCAGGTGATGACCATTACAAATGAGGATGAGCATAAACACCTGGATAATATCGCACCACAGTCCCAGATCGGTTCCAGAACTTTGAGCTGTGCCTATGTGAAGCCTACACAGTCCGGCGGGATTAAGGTCCGCACAGCAAATCTGAACTGGGTGACAGGTAATATGATCGCAACGACACTTTCCACATCCGGTGTGAAGAACTGTGAAGTAGTTGCTGCCTGCCCGATGGAAGTATCCGGAACAGGCGCACTTACCGGCATCCAGATGGCATATGAGAAGGCCAGTGGAGAGAAGCTGGATGAGACCAAGACGAAGCTTGCCAACCAGGAGATCGTAACCACCGGTGAGCTTGCAGATAAGGTTGGTAAAAATGAGGCGACAACAGTTGTAAACCAGTCCAAGATGGATGTGATCCAGAACGGAGTACAGAATGCAGATGAGATTCAGAATATTGTAATCAATGTGGCTGAGCAGAACAATATTTCCGTAAGCCAGGACGATATTGACAGGATCGTGTCTCTTCTGAAGCAGATCTCACAGCAGGATTACAATTATGATGATGTGAAGGAAACACTGGAGCAGGTAGATGCCAATACCACAGGCCAGACCTCTTCCTCTGATGATACGTTGGATGGCGAGAGCAGTGATGAAACCGTAGATGTGGATGCAGATTCTTCTGATGATATCGTCAACAATGTAAATGACAGCATTCTTGGTGACGATGTGATCCAGAGCTCCACAGAGGATCCGGGTCTTGAGGAAGAAACAGGAGCAGATTCTCAGGATACAAGCAATGAGACCGGAATCCCGGATGCAAAAGAAGATACAGAATCTTCAGAAAGTACAGACAGCTCAGACCAGGCAGACAGTGCAGAAAACGATACTTCCGTGCTCAGCGAAGAAGCAAAGAACAATTATGACAAATTTGTCCTCTTTGTAAAAGGCGAGTATGAGGGAGATGCAGATTCCCTTCTCGCTGCAACGGAGGATACAGAGGCAGTGGCAACGGTAACACTGGATGAGCAGACAGCGAAGAGTGTGGCAGAAACTGTTGAGAAGGATTATTATGATATCCTGAAGGATGGTACAGAATCCTATGAGGCAGATGGTACAGAAAAATATCAGAGTACAGAGCTGAATATGATGGATCAGAAGCTGAAGAAGCTGTTCAGTATTGACAGTTCCCAGGAGGACACAGAGGCCACAGACGTGACAGCAGCTATTCTTGCAGATGTTCCCCAGGAAGATAAGCAGACACTTTATAAAGAAACCATGAAATATCTGGCAGGTCTTTACGGCGAGAACACGGACTCTTCTGAGGAATCCGCAGCAGAATAAAAGATTTACAGAAAAAGAGATAAAAAATACCGCAGCAGAGAAAACAACCTCTGCTGCGGTATTTTTTGTCGTGCAGGAAAGATATCATGAAAATTTTGTGATTTACGACAAGGATTTGTGTAAGCACTGGAAAAATGGATTTTTCTGTGATAAAATTGACCGTAAATCGGTTTTGTGGACTCATACATCGCAAACCGTGATAGGGAAACGAGAAAGGGAAAAGGTAGAATTTATGAGCCTGGCAGTAGTAACATTAAAAAAAGGCGAAGGCAGATTCCTGAAATCAGGAGGCCTCTGGGTATATGACAATGAGATCGCAAGCATCATGGGAAGCTTTGTGAACGGAGATATCGTTCTGGTCCGGGACTTTGACGGATATCCAATGGGAAGAGGATTTATCAACACCAATTCCAAGATCACAGTCCGTATGCTTACCAGAGATGAGCGTACAGAGATCAGTCCGGAATTTTTGAAACAACGTGTCCGCGACGCATGGGAGTATCGTAAGAAGGTAGTAGATACCGGAAGCTGCCGTGTGATCTTCGGAGAAGCAGACTTTCTTCCGGGTCTTGTTGTGGATAAGTTTTCAGATGTGCTTGTTGTACAGTCTCTTGCACTGGGAATCGACCGTCTTAAAGAAACGATCCTAGATGCACTGAAGGAAGTCCTTGCTGAGGATGGGATCCGGATCCGTGGAGTCTATGAGCGAAGTGATGCAAAGGTACGCCGCCAGGAAGGAATGGAACTTACCAAGGGATTTATCGGAGAAGAATTTCCGACACTTGTTCAGATTGAAGAGAACGGTGTGAAATATGAAGTAGATATCAGGGACGGGCAGAAGACCGGATTTTTCCTGGATCAGAAATATAACCGTCTTGCTATCCAGAAGCTCTGCAAGGGGGCGAAGGTTCTGGACTGCTTTACACATACC
>ERZ894186.858-NODE-858-length-10803-cov-15.822572_pt1 | contig 10803 bp, 8 predicted proteins | sample MGYA00380280_ERZ894186 | MGnify/ENA primary metagenome ERZ894186 (study PRJEB32331, sample SAMN06328449) | human gut metagenome | biome: human gut microbiome; feature: stool | host: Homo sapiens | collected 2013-02-13 ... | reverse complement strand
TATGAAAGAAAATTATATCAAAGTATTTTTTACAGGAATCTTCGCACTGATCAGCTCCGTTCTGGGAGTACTGGCAGTGCCGGTTCTTCTGATGGTATCATGCAATGTGCTTGATTATGCTACAGGGTTGATGGCATCTACATACAGATCACAGGATATCAATTCTTACAAGAGTATCCGAGGAATCATGAAAAAGGTATGTATGTGGCTCTTAGTGATTGTGGGAGCAGTGATAGATCAGCTGCTTTTGTATGCATCTCAGACTGCAGGTATAACATTGCCATTTACATTTCTGGTAGCTTGCATTGTAGCAATCTGGATTATCTGTAATGAGATCATCAGCATACTGGAAAATATTAAAGATATGGGAGTTGCAATCCCGGGATTTCTTCTGCCGATTGTGGAGCATGTGAAATCACAGGTAGAGGACAAAGCAGATATTAATAAAGATTCAGAGGGCGAGTGATCGTCCTCTTTTTAGTGGAGGAATACAAATGCTAAAGATTATGGGACAGGCTGCAGCTACCGTAACGCAGATGCAGACCTATATCAAAAAAGTTAATCCAAAGGTGCCCGATTCGGTTATCAAGATGATTCCGTTGTACATTTCTGAAGGAGCAGTCGAGGGAGTAAGAGGCGACATTGCCTTTGCTCAGAGCTGTCTGGAAACAGGCAACTTCACATTCTCAGGGTCAGCAGTTACCTTGGACCAGAATAATTTTTGCGGAATGGGTGTGATTAAGAATGGAGTCAAAGGCAACAGTTTCAAGACACCACAGCTTGGTATCCGGGCACAGGTTCAGCACCTGCAGGCATACGGCTCTACAGGCAGGCTGAAACAGACTGTTGTGGATCCACGATACACCTATGTAACCAGAGGATGCGCAGAGTATGTGGAATATCTCGGCATCCAGGAAAATCCACAACATTATGGATGGGCTGCCGGAAAGGACTATGGAAAGAAGATTATCACAATTCTGAATAGTATTCTGACTATGAATTCCGGAACATCCACATCAGGAAAGGAGAACACAGTGAAAGTAAACATCAAGAAGATGATCAGCAAAAAGAACTGCTATATCGGTCAGAACAAACCTGCCTATGTTGTGATTCACGAAACCGACAACTGGAGCAAAGGAGCGAATGCCAGAGCACATGCTCTTGCCATGAAGAATGGAAACCTTGCCGGTACAGTCCATTATTATGTAGATTCTTCAGAGATTTACCAGACGCTGGATCATAGTGATGGTGCCTGGGCCGTAGGCGATGGAAAAGGTAAGTACGGCATCACAAACCGTAACTCTATCAACATTGAAATCTGCGTAAATCCGGAAACAGATTACTACAAAGCAGTGGACAAGGCTGAACAGCTGGCAGCATACCTTTTGAAACAGTATGGCTGGTCAACTGATCATCTGAAACGTCACTATGATGCATCCAGGAAACATTGCCCGCGTAGAATCCTTGACGAAGGGCTCTGGCCGGGATTTGTAAAGAAGACTGCGGCTTATATGGGCGCAGGCCATACATCAACCAGCACAACAAACAAAACAACTACTACATCAACCACGAAAGGAGCAGGCTATATGTTTAATCCGGAATTTGTAAAACTTGGAAGCACAGGAACATCAGTACTTTTACTTCAGGAGATTCTGATCGCGAGAGGATTTAAGGGGAAGAATGGAAAGGCTCTGACTTTATCCAGGAAGGCAGATGAAAATACAATCTATGCGCTCAAGACTTACCAGAAGTCCAGAAAAGGAGTCCTGGAAGCAGATGGAATAGCAGGTGAAAAGACCTGGAAAGATCTGATCGCGATCTAAAAAACTCCCGGCAGGTACCCATCTGCCGGGAATATTGTATCATCTGAAAAATGTCAATTTTTGGTATTATAGGGTATTGAAGTCTGGTGGCCCGGATGGCGAGATCGGAGCATCTATGCGTTATCTTTCTCAGCGTTTTACTATGCCAAATCGCATGGCCATGGCAGTGCTGAATGATATTGGCACTGAGGAACTGGCACACCTGGAAATGGTTTCCACGATCGTTCATCAGCTGACAAAAGATCTCTCTATGGAAGAAATTGAAAAAAGTGGTTTTGGGCCATATTATATTGATCACACAGTAGGTGTATGGCCACAGGCAGCCGGTGGAGTTCCTTTCAATGCATGTGAATTCCAGAGTAAAGGTGATCCGATCACAGATTTGTTTGAAGACCTTGCTGCGGAACAGAAAGCCCGGGCAACGTACGATAATATTCTTCGAGTTGTCCGTGACATTCCTGAAATTGCAGATCCGATTCGTTTTCTACGTGCGAGAGAAGTCGTACACTTCCAGCGTTTCGGGGAAGCACTTCGTTCCGTACAGGAACAGCTGGATGCGAAAAACTTCTATGCATTCAATCCGAGCTTTGACTGTCCATGTGAGGCGTCCTGTAAAAATTCATAACAACAAAGAAATATCAAATAAGACCTGGGAGGATTCTTCCGGGTCTTTTAGGGTAAATACAGGATTTTACAATTCCTTTCATCCATGTTATTATGACAACGCATTAAATATGAAAGGAAAACGATCATGGAAGTTCTGACGATTGGGATTTTCTGTGCTTTGCTCATTATATGCATCATAACAGGAAAATCTATATTATATGCTCTTCTGGCAGGTCTGATCATTTTCAGCCTGTATGGAAAAAAACAGGGATATAGCTGGAGACAGATTAGCAGGATGGCATTACAGGGAGCCTGGAAAGTAAAAAATATTCTGCTCACATTTATACTGATCGGAATGCTGACAGCACTTTGGCGACAGGCTGGAACAATTCCTGCAATCATCTGTTATACCGTGCATCTGATAAGACCATCGACATTTTTGCTGATGACATTTCTTCTGAATTGTCTGATCTCAGTCCTGACAGGAACTGCTCTTGGTACGGCAGCTACGATTGGTGTTGTATGTGCAACGATGGCTTCTGCACTTGGAATTCCTTCATGGATGACCGGTGGTGCAATTCTTTCCGGGGTATATTTCGGAGATCGTTGTTCTCCTGTTTCGACAAGTGCACTTCTGGTGGCGGAGCTGACGGAGACAGGTATCTATACAAATATAAAAAATATGATCAAAAGTGCATTGGCACCATTTACCATTACCTGTATTCTTTATCTGACTGTCAGCATACAGCTTCATGGAAAAACAGAGATGCCGGATCTTGGACATGCTTTTGGCAGTGAGTTCCGGCTCAGCTGGATTGCATTGCTGCCTGCAGCGGTGATTCTGCTGTTGTCTGTTGTGCAGGCAGGGGTGAAGATCGCGATGATCGCCAGTATAGTTACTGCAATTCCTGTCTGTATTGGCCTTCAGAATATGGCATTTACGGAACTTCCTGAACTTCTTCTGAATGGTTTCCATTCTACAGATGTGACGGTAGCGGCAATGCTGAATGGAGGTGGTATCACTTCGATGTTGAAGGTTGGAGCAATCGTATGCATTTCTTCATCTTATTCAGGTATTTTTCAGGCAACAGGAATCCTGAATGGATTTCAGAAAATGGTCTGTTTGCTTGCCGACAGGACAAAACCATATTTTGCAGTGCTTGTCACATCAATCCTGACAAGCGTTATGGCATGTAATCAGACACTGGCAATCATGCTTACAGATCAGCTCTGCAGCAGAACAGAACCGGATAAGCTGCGTTTTGCCAATAATCTGGAGGACAGTGCAGTGCTCATAGCACCTTTGGTGCCGTGGTCGATCGCGTGTGCTGTTCCGCTTACAGCAGCAGGTGCACCGGGATACAGCGTCTTATTTGCAGTGTTTTTGTATCTGCTTCCGTTGTGCGATTTAGTGTTAAAAAAATAACTGCCCTATTGTAAATTGACCAAAATAGTGGTATTCTGTAAGAAATTGAATAATAAAAATAACAGGTGCTGATGTTAGATAATCAAATAGCCTTCAGTTAAAAGGGAAACAGGTGTAAGTCCTGTACGATCTCGTCACTGTATACAGGGAATGCAGAATCATGTGTGTATGCACAGTCACTGGGAAACTGGGAAGACGATTCGGGTGTATTGATCTGTAAGTCAGGAAACCTGCCTGCTATTGGTACGGGGATTTTAAATTCCGGATCACGAGTAATTGGTTGTACCATAATCCAGAAACTCTAGCCCGGTGCAGGAGTTTTTTTATTGGGAAATATAGTATTTCTCCGAAAAATATTTTTTGACCAGGCTTGCTGCCGTACTTTTTTATTCATTTTAATTTTCATGAGAAAACAGGTACAGGAGGAAAAAAACATGAAAAACAAAACTGTAAAAGCACTGGCAATTGCAATGACTGTAGCAACAGTCACAATGATGGGATCTGCAAGCATTTACGCTTCTGATGACACTGCTGAGACAGCAACAGAAGAAACAGCAGATGATGCAGAAACAGCAGATGATGCAGAAACAGCAGATGATGCAGAAACCGCTGATACAGAAGAAGCTTCCGATGATGATCAGAAAGCAGCAGATGAAGTAGCAGCACTGATCGACAAGATCTATGTTCAGGAAAGAACTGATACAACAGATGAAGACTGCAAAGCTGCCAAAGAAGCATGGGATAAACTGACAGACGCTCAGAAGGAACTGGTTGAAGGCGAAGAAGCTGATCCGGATTACTTCGGACGTGACACTGGTGATGCATCCAAAGATGATCCTCGTAACCAGGATGAAATCGGTGAGAACGAACTTCTTGTTGTAAGCTTTGGTACATCCTTCAACGACAGCCGTGCTGAGGATATCAAAGGAATCGAAGACAAACTGCAGGAAGCATATCCGGATTGGTCTGTAAGACGTGCATTTACAGCACAGATCATCATCAACCATGTAGAAGCAAGAGATGATGAAGTGATTGACAATATGCAGCAGGCACTTGACCGTGCAGTTGATAATGGCGTTAAAAATCTTGTTGTTCAGCCTACACATCTGATGCATGGTGCTGAATATGATGAAATGACAGAAGCAATTGATGGATACAAAGATAAATTTGAATCTGTTGCGATCGCAGAACCAATGCTTGGTGAAGTTGGTGAAGATGCTACAGTGATCAACGATGACAAAAAAGCGGTTGCACAGGCTATCACAGATGAAGCTTGCAAAGAAGCTGGATATGACAGCATGGAAGCAGCTGCAGAAGATGGCACAGCATTTGTATTCATGGGACATGGTACTTCCCATACAGCAAATGTAACATATGATCAGATGCAGTCACAGATGGATAATCTTGGATTTACAAACGCTTTCATTGGAACTGTAGAAGGTGAGCCAGAAGATACAGAATGCCAGGCTGTTATTGCAAAAGTTAAAGACGCAGGATTCAAGAAAGTTGTTCTTCGTCCGCTGATGGTTGTTGCTGGTGATCATGCAAACAACGATATGGCTGGTGATGATGACGATTCCTGGAAATCTCAGTTCAATGCATCTGGTGCATTTGACAGCGTTGACTGCCAGATCGCAGGTCTTGGAAGAATTGAAGCTGTAGAGGATCTTTACGTAGAGCATACAAAAGCAGCAATTGATTCTCTTGGAACAGCTGATACAGCTGAAGAAACAACAGATGATACTGCAGAAGCAGCAGATGACACAACAGATGGTGCAGAAGAAGTTACAGACGATTCTGCAGCAGAATAATGTAATGTGTAAATAATTTATGCAATAAACGGGACTGCCCGGAAGGCTTGATTGTCTTCCGGGCATTTCCTGTAAAATCAGGAGGATTTATATTATGAAACGTTCAGTGGCAATGATGGCATGCGTATTAAGCGGAGCTATGGTACTTGGCAGTTTCAGCCCGGTTATGGCAGAGACAGGAGCAAAGGCAGTTTCTGCAACAGTGACAGATTCAAAATCATCAGATGATAAAAAGGATGATGCAAAAGCTGATACAGCGGACAAAAAGGACGATGCAAAGGATACGGTGCTTGAAGACGGTACTTACAGTGCAGAGTTTGATACAGACAGTGGAATGTTTCATGTAAATGAAGCAAATGACGGTAAAGGAACGTTGACAGTCAAAGATGGTAAGATGACAATCCATGTGAGCCTGAATTCAAAGAAGATCGTAAATCTTTTTGTTGGAAAGGCAGAAGATGCCCAGAAAGACGGAGCTGAGATTCTTGAGCCGACAACAGATGAAGTAACATATAGTGATGGATATAAAGAAGAAGTTTACGGATTTGATATCCCGGTTCCTGCCATTGATGAAGAATTTGATGTTGCTTTGATCGGAAAGAAGAACAAATGGTACGATCATAAAGTAAAAGTAACAAATCCTCAGAAAGAAGCCGATGCTGAAGTTTCTGACACAAAAGAAACCGATACAAAAAAGATGACTGCTGAAGATCTGAAACTTGAAGATGGTGATTATACTGCAGATGTGAAGCTGGAAGGTGGATCCGGAAAGGCTACAGTAACCTCTCCGGCTGAATTTACAGTTAAAGATGGAAAGGTAACTGCATCAGTGGAATGGAGCAGTCCGTACTATGATTATATGCTGATTGGTGATGACAAATATGAACCAGTCAACAAGGATGGAAATTCTGTGTTTGAAATTCCGGTAGATGGTTTTGATTATCCTATGGAAGTCACAGCGGACACCGTTGCAATGAGTACTCCTCATGAGATTGAATATACTTTACAGTTTGATTCCGCAAGTATTAAAGAGGCAGAAAAATAAAAATGAGAAAAACGTTACGCATTTTTTTATGCGCAGCATTGAGCGCATCAATGATGCTGACTGTACCTGTATGGGCTCAGTCAGCTGATGAAAAAGAGACGACAGAAAGTAATGCCGTCAGACAGGACCTGGCTGGCTTAAAATATGATCACAGTTTGGAACTTCAGTATGCAGATCAGTTTTCAGTAGATTATTATGAAGATGGTTATGCACTTATCACAATTGCAGGAGATGGGCAGTTTCTTCTTGTTCCGGAAGGAAAAGAAGCTCCGGAGGGCCTTGACAGTGATATTGCAGTTATTAAACAGCCACTTGATAATATCTATCTTGTGGCAACATCGGCAATGGATCTTTTCTGTGCATTGGACGGGCTGGACAGCATCAGTCTTTCAGGAACCAATGCTGACGGATGGTATATCGACGAGGCTAAGAAAGCACTGGAAGATGGAAGTATTTCTTTTGCTGGTAAGTACAGTGCACCGGATTACGAACTGATTTTGTCTAAAAATTGTGATCTGGCGATTGAGTCTACAATGATCTACCATAAACCGGAAGTAAAAGAAAAGCTTGAGCAGTTCGGAATCCCGGTTCTGGTAGAGCATTCAAGTTACGAAAGTCATCCGCTTGGCCGTACTGAGTGGTTGAAGCTATATGGGGTTCTTCTTGGAAAAGAAGAACTTGCAGACAAACTTTTTCAGGAACAGGTTGATAAACTGAAAGCAATAGAGGACAGTGAATCTACCGGAAAGACAGTGGCTTTCTTCTATATCAATTCAGTAGGGGCTGCCAATGTTCGTAAGTCAGGAGATTATGTATCCAAGATGATCGAACTCGCTGGTGGAAAATATATTTTCAGTGACCTTGGAGCGGAGGATGATAACTCTCTTTCCACAATGAATATGCAGATGGAAGAGTTTTATGCCGGAGCTAAGGATGCGGATTATATCATCTACAATAGTACGATCGATGGTGAACTGACAGATATCAGCCAGATGCTGGAGAAGAGTTCTCTGCTTGCTGATTTTAAAGCAGTTAAGGATGGAAATGTCTGGTGTACCAATCAGAATCTGTTTCAGGAGACAATGGAACTTGGAACAATGATCGAAGATATTCATACCATGCTGACCTCAGATGATCCAAATCTGGATACACTGACTTATATGCATAAATTAAAATGATGAGAGGAAGTAACATGCGGAAGAAATTACATTTCAGATACTGGCTGTCTTTTATAATACTGATAGTGCTTCTGCTGGTCTTTATATTCTGGAATATCAATTCAGGAAGTATTTCTATTTCACTGAAGGATATATTTCAGATACTGTTCCACAAAAACGGAGATGAGACTGCTTATAATATTGTCTGGGAGATAAGACTGCCACGAATACTGGCGGCAGTGATTCTTGGAGGAGCGCTTTCAGTATCAGGGTTTCTTCTGCAGACATTTTTTGGAAACCCGATCGCAGGTCCTTTTGTACTTGGTATTTCATCAGGTGCAAAACTGATCGTGGCATTGACAATGATCTATCTGCTGGGAAAATCCATGGTAGCTACTTCAGGACTGATGATCCTGGCTGCGTTTACCGGATCTCTGATATCCATGGGATTTGTGCTTTTGATCTCGCGAAAGGTAAAGCAGATGTCCATGCTTGTTGTAAGCGGTATCATGATTGGATATATCTGTTCTGCAATAACAGATTTTGTGGTCACTTTTGCAGATGATTCCAATATTGTCAATCTTCATAACTGGTCACTGGGAAGTTTTTCCGGAACCAGCTGGGATAATGTTTCTGTAATGGCAGTTGTTGTGTTTGCTGCACTTTTTCTTACATTTTTAATGTCCAAGCCGATCAGTGCATATCAGCTTGGCGAGGGCTATGCACAGAATATGGGAGTAAATATCAAAGCATTTCGTATTGCCCTGATCCTGCTTTCCAGTATTCTGTCAGCCTGTGTGACCGCTTTTGCCGGTCCCATCTCCTTTGTAGGAATTGCAGTACCGCATCTTATAAAAAGTCTTATGAAAACATCCAAGCCGCTTCTGGTGATTCCGGGATGTTTCCTGGGAGGCGCTGTCTTCTGCCTCTTCTGTGACCTGATTGCTAGAACTGCTTTTGCACCGACAGAACTCAGTATCAGTTCTGTTACTGCAGTATTTGGAGCACCGGTTGTGATCTACATTATGATTCGAAGAAAGAGGATGGCCTGATGGGAGAATATTTTGTTCATTCTGAACAGATGACAGTAGGATACGATGGAAAGCCACTGATCCGTGATATTGAAATTCGATTGAACCGGGGAGAAATCCTTACTCTGATCGGACCGAACGGTGCAGGAAAATCAACAATATTGAAGAGTCTTACCAGACAGCTAAAGCTGGTAGGAGGAACTGTGTATCTGGATCAGAAACTGATGAGTCAGATGTCAGGCAAGGAAGTCGCACAGAAGCTGGCCGTTGTAACGACGGAGAGAATAAGACCAGAGCTTATGACATGTGAGGATATTGTTGCAACAGGACGATATCCGTATACAGGTACGCTGGGAATCTTATCGGAGGGTGACTGGGAAAAGGTACATAAGGCAATGGAAATGGTCCATGCACTGGATTTTAAGGACAGAGATTTTACCGAGATCAGTGATGGACAGCGACAGAGGATTCTGTTGGCCAGAGCAATCTGCCAGGAACCAGAAGTGATTGTTCTAGATGAGCCGACTTCCTTTTTGGATATTCGTCATAAACTGGAACTTCTTTCTATATTAAAGAAGATGGTTCTGGAACATCACACAGCTGTGTTGATGTCGCTTCATGAACTGGATCTGGCTCAGAAAATATCAGATTATGTGATCTGTGTCCATGGTGACCGGATCGAAAAATACGGTACACCGGAGGAGATTTTTACATCCGAATATATCCATCATCTTTATGGAATTACAACGGGAAGCTATAATGCTTCTTTTGGATGTCTGGAAATGGGCGCTCCGGCAGGTAAACCACAGGTATTTGTCATTGGTGGAAATGGCAGAGGAATTCCGGTATATCGAAAATTGCAGAGAGCGGGTATTCCATTTATTGCAGGTGTGATCCACAGTAATGATCTGGACTATGATGTTGCAAAAGCACTGGCAGCAGAGGTGATCAGCGAAGAACCATTCGAGGCTGTTACAGAAGAACATCTGGAAAAAGCAGAGAAAATGATGGATGATTGTGCAGAAGTCATTTGTTGTGTGGATAAGTTTGGTACAATGAATGCGGCTAATCGGAGACTTGTGGAAAAAGCCAAAAGAGATGGAAAATTAAAAACAGAATAGATATGAAATATAAGACAGAGCTGACCAATAAGGTACAGCTCTGTTTTAGTCTGCGGAAGTATCAGAAGAATCTTTCTGATAACTGGAAAGTATCCCATCAATGGATTTGTGCAGATAAGGCATGTATTCTTCAAGTGGAACTGGCTGCTGATACAGAATACAGTTGTAGCAGGTTGAACTTGCAAGCTCGATCACTGAGAAGAGCAGCAGATCAGGATGTTCATAAGCCTGATGACCTTCCTCGATCAGTTGGAGATATTTATCATAAAATCTGACATCTCTGTCAGGCATTTTTTGTTCCAATGCAGCTTGAAATACATTCCAGGAGAGGTTTTTCGAAACAAAGATAAGAAGCTGAGAATCATTTTTGAGTGCATTTAGGATATGATCGATCATAAAATGGAGCTGAGCAGGAAAACCTGTGATCTGATTCTGACGAACAGCCAGATATGCAGCGAAAAATAAATCCTGCGTTTTGGAAGAGGCCAGTTTGTTTCGGATATCATATTTATCTTTGAAATACAGATAAAAAGTTCCCTTGGCAACTCCGGCTTTCTCAACAATATCAGAGATCGTAGTTTTATTGGTTCCTTTTGTTGTAAACAGTTCGAAAGCAGTGTTATACAGTGCGTCTTCTTTTTTCTTTTTATTTGATTCTAATTTACCCATTAAGAAAACCTCCCTGTATTTGATGGTTTCGCCATTTATTATAAACAGAAATGACCAAAAGTCAATATCACAAAAAGAAGTTGTTGATTTTTGGACACATTGGCAAAAACGTAT
>ERZ894186.854-NODE-854-length-10915-cov-6.121271_pt1 | contig 10915 bp, 9 predicted proteins | sample MGYA00380280_ERZ894186 | MGnify/ENA primary metagenome ERZ894186 (study PRJEB32331, sample SAMN06328449) | human gut metagenome | biome: human gut microbiome; feature: stool | host: Homo sapiens | collected 2013-02-13 ... | reverse complement strand
TTATGCCTAACCGCCATTTCTGTGGTCACCGGACACCAAAAATCGCCCGATTCGTCCATTTTTGGTGCAAAATTGCAGGGTTTGTACCAGTTTTTGCGGTTTGCCCTTGACGCAAAGAAATTGTTGGAATATAATAAGCACCGTTAATCCTAGAGTTTTTATAGGATATGAAAATAACAAAGGTGCCCGGCACACCGCCGCCTGCCTGCTTTGCGCTGCAAACGGATGGCTGCACCGGACGCCGAACCAAGCTGCGGGTTTGCCTGCGGCTTTTTGAAATACAAACGCTCACCTTATTATAAAGCGAGCAGGAGGCAGTTTTTATGGCAGAGCAAGTTTTGAACGTAACCGGTCTGGCCGCACGCGTGGAAGACAAACAGCTGTTGCACGGTGTGGATCTTACCATCAACAAGGGCGAAACCCATGTGCTGATGGGCCCCAACGGCGCAGGCAAATCCACCCTGGGCTATGTTTTGATGGGTGCCCCCAAATATACCGTGACCGGCGGCCAGATCCTGTTCAAGGGCGAGGATATCACCCATGAATCCACCGATAAGCGCGCCAAGGCCGGCATGTTCCTTTCTTTCCAGGAGCCGCTGGAAGTTCCCGGCTTGACACTGGAAGGCTTTATCCGCAGCGCATTGCAGCAGAAGGTCGGCCATGTGCGTTACTATGACTTCAAGAAAGAGCTGGCCCGCTGCATGGACATTTTGCAGATGGATGCTTCTTACGCAGAGCGCAGCCTGAACGTTGGTTTTTCCGGCGGCGAAAAGAAAAAGGCCGAGATTTTGCAGCTGATGATGCTCAAGCCCTCCCTCGCCATTCTGGACGAGACGGACTCCGGCCTGGACGTTGACGCCGTGCGCCTGGTTTCCAAAGGCGTGGAAGAATACCAGAAAGACCACAACGGCGCTTTGCTGATCATCACCCACAGCACCCGCATTCTGGATGCGCTGTCTGTTGATTACACCCACGTGCTGGTCAACGGCAAGATTGCTGCAAACGGCGATGGCAGCCTGGTGGAAGAGATCAATGTGAACGGCTACGAGCGCTTTGAAAAGATGGCGGAGGCCTGAGAAATATATGGCAGAAGTAAACGAAGCAAAACGCGAAAAATCTCAGGTTGAGGACATTAACCGCAGCCTGTATGATTTCCGCTATGAGGAAAAAGACGCCTACAAGGTAGACGCTGGCCTGACCCCCGCCATTGTAGAGCAGATTTCCCGTGAGAAGAACGACCCCGACTGGATGTTGGAGCTGCGCTTGAAATCGCTGGAGATCTATAATAAGACCGGTATCCCGGAGTGGGGCCCTCCGATTGATGAGCTGAACATGGATGATATCATCACCTATGTGCGCCCCAACACCAAAATGAGCGCCAAGTGGAGCGAAGTGCCCACCGACATCAAGGATACCTTTGAAAAGCTGGGTATCCCCCAGGCCGAGCGCGACAGCCTGGCCGGTGTCGGCGCACAGTATGACTCCGAGCTGGTATATCACAACATGAAAAAAGAGGTTGCGGAGCAGGGTGTTATTTACACCGACCTGGAAAGTGCCATGCACGGCCCTTATGCCGAGATGATCCGCACCCATTTCATGCACCTGGTTCCCCCCACGGATCACAAGTTTGCCGCCCTGCACGGCGCGGTATGGTCTGGCGGTTCTTTTGTGTATGTTCCGCCGCATGTGCATGTGGAGATTCCCCTGCAGTCCTATTTCCGCCTGAACGCCCCCGGCGCTGGCCAGTTTGAGCACACGCTGATTATTGTGGACGAGGGTGCTTCGCTGCATTTCATCGAGGGCTGCTCTGCCCCCAAGTACAATGTGGCCAACCTGCACGCCGGCTGCGTGGAGCTGTTTGTGGGCAAGAACGCCAAGCTGCGGTATTCCACCATTGAGAACTGGTCCAAGAACATGTACAACCTGAACACCAAGCGCGCCATTGTGGAAGAGGGCGGCGTGATGGAATGGGTTTCCGGTTCTTTTGGCTCCCATACCTCTTACCTGTACCCCATGACCATCCTGAAGGGCAAGGGCTCCCGCATGGAGTTCACCGGCATAACCTTCGCCGGTCATGGCCAGAACCTGGATACCGGCGCCAAGGTTGTTCATACCGGCGCGGATACTTCCAGCTATATCAACACCAAGTCCATCTCCAAGGACGGCGGCATCAGCACCTTCCGCAGCGCGGTGGTCATTAACAAGGATGCCAAGAACAGCAAGGCTGCGGTTTCCTGCCAGTCTTTGATGCTGGACACCATCTCCCGTTCGGACACGATCCCCGCAATGGACGTGCGCACCCCCGATGCTGACGTGGGCCACGAAGCCCGCATTGGCCGCATCAGTGATGACGCCGTGTTCTACCTGATGAGCCGCGGCATCCCCGAAGAGGAAGCCCGCGCCATGATCGTGAGCGGCTTTGCGGATAATGTTTCCAAGGAGCTGCCGCTGGAATACGCAATGGAAATGAACAACCTGATCCGCCTTGAGATGAAGGGCAGCATTGGGTGAACAAAGGAGTTGGGAGTATGGCAAATGAAACAATGACCGTCAACCGGCTTCCCGCTCTGACGTGGAACTGGCTGAAAATGAATACAGCCCGGCTGGAAGCAAACGCCCCCGCCGTGGGTGCCGCCCCCAGCTTTGTGCAGACCGCACAGCTGGCCCGCAGCAGCGCTGCACAGGACTGGGCCATGGAGACCGGCATGGGCACCGACGTTGACCGTTTTCTGGCCAACAGCCCAGCAGAGTACCTGACCCTGGGCGAAAACGAAGTGATGGATGCCCCCGCGGTTATCACCTATACCTACCAGCCCGGCACCCCCGCCGGGGACCGGCTGTACCTGGAAGCCAAGGCTGGCAGCACCATGCAGGTGGCTGTGATCCTGCGCAATGAGACCGCTGGCGAGGGCCTGGCCGCTTTGCAGATCAAGATCAAGGCCGAGGCTGGCGCTGTGGTCAAGCTTTCGATGGTGCAGGTACTGGATAATGGCTTTACCTGCCTGAGTGATATCGGCACCACCTGCGCAGACGGCGCAAGCTTTGAGCTGACCAAGCTGGAACTGGGTTCCGGCAAGCTGTATGCCGGTGCTGCCGCCGATCTGATCGGCAAAGGCAGCAACTTTACCGCCAGGATCGGCTACCTGGGCCAGGGCGAACAGCGCCTGGACATGAACTATGTAGCCCGCCACCGCGGCAAAAAGACCACCTGCGAGATGGATTCCACCGGCGTACTGGCCGGTAAGGCATTCAAGCTGTTCCGCGGCAGCATTGACCTGCTGCCCGGCGGTTCCGGCGCCAAGGGCCAGGAGCAGGAGAACGTTCTGCTGCTGGGCGACGGCGTGGTCAACCAGACCATTCCGCTGATTTTGTGCGGCGAAGAGGATGTGGAAGGCAACCACGGCGCAACCATCGGCCGCCTGGACGAAAAGATGCTGTTCTACCTCGCCAGCCGCGGCATTCCTGAAGAGGCTGCCCGCAGCCTGCTGGCCCGCGCCCGCATTGAGGCCGTAGTTGATCTGCTGCCGGAGGCACTGGCGGAAGAAGCACACAAATTCATGGAGGCGCACACCGATGAGCTTTGATTTTGTGGATTATAAAAAGGACTTTCCCCTGCTGATGCAGCAGGACGTCGCCTATCTGGACAGCGCCGCCACCGCGCAGCGCCCGGCCAGCGTTTTGCAGGCAGAGAAAGCATTTTACGAGCAGGCCAACGCCAACCCCCTGCGCGGCCTGTACTCACTGTCCGTCGAGGCCACCGACGCCATCGCGAAGGTCCGCCAGCAGATCGCCGACCTCATCGGCGCCTCACAGGCCAACGAGGTCGTCTTCACCCGCAACACGAGCGAGTCGCTCAACCTGGTCGCCAAGAGCTTTGCACCCACAGTCCTCGAGCCGGGCGACGAGGTCGTCATCACCATCATGGAGCACCACAGCAACATGCTGCCGTGGCAGATGGTTGCCCGCCAGACCGGTGCCAAGCTGGTTTACCTGGAATGTGAAAAAGACGGCAGCCTGCCGGATGAAAAGCTGGAAGCCGTCATCGGCCCCAAGGTAAAGCTGACCGCCATTGGCCATGTTTCCAACGTGCTGGGCTGCGTAAACCCGGTAGAGAAAGTGATCGAGCTGGTACACCGCAACGGCGGTGTTGTGCTGGTAGATGCTGCCCAGAGTGCCCCCCACATGAAAGTGGATGTGCAGGCTCTGGATGCTGATTTTGTTGCATTCTCCGGCCACAAGCTGATGGCCCCCATGGGTATTGGCGTTTTGTATGGCAAGGAGAAGCTGCTGGATGCCATGCCGCCGTTTTTGACCGGCGGCGAGATGATTGATTCCGTCACCCGCGATGGCGCTGTGTATGCCGAGCTGCCCCACAAATTTGAGGCCGGCACCGTGAATGCAGGCGGCGCGGTTGCGCTGGCTGCGGCCATTGATTACCTGGAATCCGTTGGGCTGGAAAATGTCCACGCCCAGGAGCAGGCCCTGACCCGCTATGCCTATGAGGGCATGAAGAAGATCCCCGGTGTGAATATTCTGGGCAGCGATGACCCGGACAAGCACTGCGGCATTCTGAGCTTTACGGTGGATGGCGTACACCCGCACGACATTGCCACCATTCTGGACAGCTGCCATGTGGACGTGCGTGCCGGGCACCACTGTGCACAGCCGCTGCTGGCTTATCTGGGTGTGCGTTCCTGCGCACGCGCCAGCCTTGCATTTTATAACACCACCGCTGACATTGACCGCTTTCTGGCGGCGCTGGGCGGCGTAAGAAAGGAAATGGGTTATGCCGAGTAGTACGTTTTATAATGAGGTGCTGACCGACCACACCCTCTACCCCGCCCATAAAAAGCCGCTGCCCGGCGCCAACATGACGCTGGAGGGTGTGAACCCCAGCTGCGGCGATGACATTATTTTGCAGCTGAAAGTAGAAAACGGCAAGATTGAGGACGGCAGCTTTGTTGGTGACGGCTGCGCGATCTCCCAGGCTTCGGCAGATATCATGCTGGACATGATCATTGGCCGCAGCGTGGATGAAGCCAAAGACCTGGCCGAGACCTTTTTGAAGATGATTAAGGGCGAAGCTACCGATGCCGACATTGAAAAGTTGGAAGAAGCCGGTGCGCTGCAGGACATCTCCCACATGCCGGCCCGCGTAAAGTGCGCAGTGCTGGGCTGGCACACCATGGAAAAGCTGCTGGATCACAAGGACGAGCAGTGATTCCTGGCGGAGGGCTGATTCTTTCACGTTGGCCCTGAAAGTGATTTTATAAAATAAAGCCAGGCGTGTTTTGCAAAGTCGATTGCTTTGCAGGGTACGCCTGGTTTATTTTTTTGCTCTTTTATTTGTTTTATTGCGGTTGGATAAACGCATCTGCGAACGCTTTATCCACGGCGGGAAAAGAGAGCCGGGAGCGTTTTGTACCAGATGTTTGCAATGCCGTTCAGGATGGCACACACCGGGGCGCTGGCGCACAGGGCCACCACTGCGGGGATGATAAAGCACAGCCAGGTAATAACGGCAGGCAGACCGTGAGAAGCACAGGCTTCGTAACAGCCAAGTTGAACCAGAAGCGCGTACAGCGGCATGTGCAGGATGTAGATGGGCAGGGTTCGCTGGCCCAGGCTGGCAAGCGGCTTGATGAGCCCCAGAATGGGGGTGATGGCCAGCACGGTGCCAAAGCCCAGCAGGTAGAACACTGCGCGATCCTGCATCAGGTAGCCGCCCACCGCATAGGCGTCGGACTGGAAGATGCGGGCTCCCTCATACACCGGGGTTTCGGCGGTGACGATGCGCTGGACGGTTACGGTATAAAACACCACGATGGCCGCCGCCAGCGGGCCCCAGGCATACCAGCGCTTTTGCCAGCTGCGGAACGGCTCTGCAAACAGCACACCGAACGCAAAGAACGGGAAAAAAGAAAACACACGGCCCAGATCAAACGGCCAGTTGACACAGCCGCCCAACAGGCCTATGGCAATGGCCGCGGCCATCCCTACGGTGCTGGCCAACAGGCCGCGCCGCTGGATGGCGCGCAGCAAAGGCACGGTGAGCATCCAGAACATGAGGGCGTACAGATACCACATGTGCCGCCATGGCAGCAGTACATTTTGCAGCCAGCCGCCCTGATCCACAATGTTATCTTTCAGGGCAGCCGCACGGAACGCCGTAATGCCCGCCTGGCTGATAAGGTAGAACCATAGCTGCTGCGTGACCAGCTTGCGCAGGCTGAACTTAGCCACCAGGCCGCTGGCTGTGCAAAAAATTGCCATATGGAACAGGTAAATGCAGGTAAACAGCGCGTTGATGCCCGGCGCGGTACCACGGTGATACTCGATAAAATGGCCAATGACAACGCACAGGATGCCAAAGCCTTTCATAGCGTCCACATAGGGTTGGCGCTGGGCGGCAGTTTTCTTGTTTGGCAAAGGTCGGCTCCTTTCTTGAAACGGCGCTGGCGTGGTTTATGGGTTCCAGTATTCATACACCAGCTGGCCAAGGGTCTGCATGGCTTGGGTGGGTTCTTCGGGGAAGTCTACATTTTCATCTCCCTGGTCTGTCATGCAAACAATCCAGTAGGGATGCCTGGCATACACAATCGCAACATCGTGATATGCGTAATCCCAGCTGCCATACTTTTTGGCGGCAGGCACGCCATCCGGCACATACAAAATATCATGGTCGGCGGCCAGCATACAGGTTTTCAGGTAGGCTGCGGCGGCGCTGCCTGAATCCAGATAATCATACACCGCGGACACAATGTTGGCAAACTCGCCAGTGGAAGCCATACCGATAATGCCGGTTTGCGGGGTAAGGTCGCAGGTTGCGGCATAGGCAAAGCCGTAATCCGCCAGGAACTGCTGGAAGCCGCTGGATTCATTGGCTGGCCAGTGGGTGGTCAACAGGGTAACGGCGTTGTTATCGCTGTGGGCGATCATAGCACGCATGGCGGCTTTGGCCGGGATGGTCTCGGCATCGTTATAGGCTTGCAGCGCCGTATCAGACAAACGGCCGCGGAACTGGTTGGGCAGTTCATCTTCCAGGTCCAGTGTTCCGGCATCGGCCTGGCCGCACAGCCAGAACGCATAGGGCAGCTTGAGCAGGCTGGCGGGGTAATACAGGGCATCCGTGTTATAAGTATAGCTTTCCCCCGTTGCCGGATTTTGCAGGTAAAGCGAAAAGCTGCCCGGCTGCGCGGCGCAGAATTCATCCAGCAGTTCGTTCAGGTCTACGCTGGGGGCTGTTTCCCGCGTGGCGGCAAGGGCGGATTCCAGCTTTTGGGCGGTGGACCAGTATTCCAGCTCTTCCGCCGCAGTAGCATAAACGCTGCCATTGGGCACCCATTGCACGGCCATGGCGGTTTCGGCTGTGGCCTGTTCATTCAAATCCACCGCTGCGCCGCAGCCCGCCAGCATAAGTGCTGCCAATACCAGGGCGATGCACGGTAAATACCAAGGTTTTCTTTTTCCCATAGGATTGCTGTTATGTTTCCTTTCCCGATTGACCGCGGGCATGGGATTCTCCTTAATGCCACGGCCAAAATTCCGGTACTATTGTAACACATGTTCGGCAAATTGTGGCAAAAAATCCGAAATTTCTTCATTTCTTCATTTCCGGATAGCTGGGCTTTTCGGAATTCCTGTGCTGCGTTCTGGAAGCATTCGGTTCGTCTCCCCTGTCACGCTGCTATGCCGCCGCACGGGCGTATCTATTCTTTCGTTTTCCTTTTCACCGGACCAATCCCAATGGAACAAAAATCCCACTGTATACAGCTCTTCAGGCTGCACACAGCGGGATTTGATTTTAGCTTATCGGGGAACAGTTCTCCAAAGGCTTACCAGAGGTTCACGACCTCATTGTACAGGCCCTCATAGCTCTTGGCGGAGCTGGACCAGCTGAAATCGCATTCCATGGCGCGCTTGACCAGCACGGGCCAGCCTTCCTTGTTCCAGTAGCCTTCCTTGGCACGCCAGCAGGCTTCGTACAGCTCGTGGGCGTTGTAATTGGCAAAGGTAAAGCCGTTGCCGTAGCCGTCGCCGGAGTCGCGGATAGAGTCCTTCAGGCCGCCGGTCTCGCGGATGACGGGGATCGTGCCGTAGCGGCAGGAGACCATCTGGGCCAGGCCGCAGGGCTCGGAGCGGGACGGCATCAGGAAGATGTCAGCACCGGCGTAGATCTGCTGCGCCAGCTTGGCGTTGAAGCCGATGTAGACACCGACGCGGCCCGGGTTGCGTGCGCACAGCTCGTTGAAGAAGTTCTCGTACTGGGCTTCGCCGGAGCCGAGGATCACCAGCTCAATGCCCTGCTGCAGCAGGCCTTCGGCAATGCTGCGCACCAGGTCAACGCCCTTGTGACCAACTAGGCGGGTGACCATGGCCATGACCGGGCTGCCATCCTTGTTCAGGCCGAACTCATCCTGCAAAGCTGCTTTGCAGACGGGCTTGCCCTGCTGAACCGTGTTGGCATCATAGTTCTGCGGGATATCCGGGTCGGTGGCGGGGTTGAAAACATCCACGTCAATACCGTTCAGGATACCGCACAGCTTATACTGCTTCTGGCGCAGCAGGCCATCCAGACCATGGCTGAACCACGGGTCCAGGATTTCCTGTGCATAGGTGGGGCTGACGGTGGTGACCTTATCAGCAGTCTCGATTGCGCCCTTCATAAAGTTGGCGCAGCCATCATACTCCACAATGTGGGCATCGCGTGCGCCAATGCCGCAGGTATCCTCCAGGATATCCATACCATACTTGCCCTGGTAGGCAATGTTATGGATGGTGAATACCGTCTTGATGTGGTTGAACTTATCCAGGTGGCGGTAATACAGGTTGAGGTAAACCGGGGTAAGGGCGGTCTGCCAGTCGTTGCAGTTGATGATATCCGGCTCAAAGTCGGTATAGAACAGGGTTTCCAGAATGGCGCGGGAGAAGAAAGCAAAACGCTCGCCGTCATCATAGAAGCCATACAGGCCGCTGCGCTTAAAGTAATATTCGTTGTCGATAAAGTAGTACGTCACGCCGTCATGCTCGGCCTTGAACAGGCCGCAGTACTGGCTGCGCCAGCCCACGGGCACGCTGAAATTGGTAACATAGGTCAGCGTATCCTTGAACTTGAGATCGCCGTACAGGGGCATGATAACGCGGCAGTCAATGCCGTCACGAACCAGAGCCTTGGGCAATGCACCGGCAACATCGGCCAGACCGCCGGATTTTGCATACGGTGCAGCCTCGCTGGCTGCATAGAGAATTTTCATGGGTACCTCCTTGCAGAGCCGCTGGAGCGGCTGTTTGCAACGCCTGCCGGGCAGGCTGTTATGATAAAATAAGGAAAGAGCGGAGAAGCGTGTTCACTCCCCCGCCCTTTCCTGCAAACTACCCGCCGGGGAGAGTTGGCGGGAAAGTTCAGGGCGTAATCAGGTTACACCGTGTGCCTTTTGGCAACAAACACCGGGAAAGAATCCGTGCCGATCAGCTTTTTATCTGCCGTGATGTGGACATTCTTGTCGGTAACCACATACTCAACGGAGCTGTTCTCCTCCACAACGGTATCCTGCATCAGCACACAGTTGCGCACAACAGCACCCTTCTTGATCTGGCAGCCACGGAACAGCACGCTGTTTTCAACGGTGCCTTCCACCACACAGCCGTCAGCCAGCAGGCTGTTCTTGACCTTGCTGCCTTCCAGGTAACGGGTGGGGTTGTCGTCACGAATCTTGGTGTAGATGGGGTTGCCTTCGTTAAAGAGCTTATCGACATTGCCAGCCTGCAGCAGGCGCATGTTCTCGTCAAAGTAGCTCTTCATATCGCTGATGCGGGCCACATAGCCGTCAAACTCATAAGCCTGAATATTCAGCAGGTTCAGGTTGCGGGCCAGGATATCGCGCTCAAAATAGACCAGACCGCGCACAGATGCATCGCGGACAAGCTGGATCAGGCTTTCGCGCTCGATGATGTACAGGTTCATGGACAGATTCTGGACGCCGGGACGATAATCGTTGGAAAGCAGCTCAGCCACACGGCCATTATCAATGCGGATGGTGTAGTTATCGGTGCGGGCGCCATCGGGGATTTCGCCGCGGTTGTATACCATGGTAACGTCTGCGCCGGACTTGACATGAGCTTCGATCAACTTGTTAAAGTCGAAGTTCATGGCAATGTTGCTGTCAGACAGGATCACATAGCGCTCTTTCTGGTCTATCAGCCAGTTCAGAACGCTGGCCAGTGCATCCACACGGCCGCTGTACAGCTTGATGCTGCGCTCTGCAAAAGGCGGAACAATGTTCAGGCCTCCGCGCTTGCGGGTCAGGTCCCATTCACGGCCTGCGCCCAGGTGGTCCATCAGGGAATGATAGTTTTTACGGACGATGACCGAAACATTATCCACACCGGCGTTTGCCATGTTGGACAGAACAAAGTCGATCATGCGGTAACGCCCTGCGAACGGGATGGAGGCCATTGTGCGCTCCGCTACCAGTTCGGGGACAAGGTTATCATAAGAGTTTGCAAAAATGACGCCCAGTGCGTTTGCGTTGCTGCTTACCATTGTTCCTCACCATCCTTTACATCATTGGAAATCATTGCCTTGGGGCCAACCGTTGCGCCCTTGCCGATCTTGACACCGGAGCCAACCGTTGCAACATCGCCGGGTTCGGTAATATTCAGGCCGCTTTCCGGCATTTTGCCCACGGTAGCACCCTCTTCGATGGTGACATTTTCGGCCACGATGCAGTGTTCGACCTTTGCGCCAGCCTTGATGACAGTGCCGCCCATAACAACGGCTGCTTCAACAGTGGCGCCCTTTTCGACCACAACGCCGGGGAACAGGATGGAGTTTTTAACGGTGCCGTCAACCTGGCAGCCTTCGGTGATCATCGAGTTCACGATGTCAGCGTCCGTACCAATGCGCTGGCAGGGG
>ERZ894186.848-NODE-848-length-10957-cov-8.630893_pt1 | contig 10957 bp, 6 predicted proteins | sample MGYA00380280_ERZ894186 | MGnify/ENA primary metagenome ERZ894186 (study PRJEB32331, sample SAMN06328449) | human gut metagenome | biome: human gut microbiome; feature: stool | host: Homo sapiens | collected 2013-02-13 ... | reverse complement strand
CTCCCGCAAAGTGGGGCGTGCAGATTGCGGGAATGATTTTTCAAACAGGCTCTAGCAACGGAAAATTGGGGGCAATGAGCTTGCCCCCAACTGACACCTGCGATTACTACGCTCTAGCGCGGCACCTCAACCATAATATATGCTTCAACTTTATCTTCTTCTTTAACGTCATTGAAATCCTGGAATACAAGACCACACTCATAGCCTGCACGAACTTCTTTGACATCATCTTTAAATCTCTTAAGGGAAGCCAGCTCACCTTCGTAGATCTGCTCCTCGTCTCTGGTGATGCGTACCTTGCATCCTCTCTGGAAGGTACCGTCAAGCACATAGCTTCCTGCGATAGTACCGATACCGGAAGCCTTGAACAGCTGACGAACCTCTGCATGACCGATTACCTTCTCCTCAAATACCGGATCCAGCATACCCTTCATGGCAGCTTCCACGTCCTCAATTGCCTGGTAGATAACACGGTACAGACGAAGGTCAACGCCTTCCTGCTCTGCCAGCTGTTTCGCTGTGGTATCAGGACGAACGTTAAATCCGATGATGATCGCATTTGATGTAGCAGCAAGGCTGACATCAGACTCATTGACAGCACCAACGCCGCCATGGATCACTCTTACAACAACCTCCTCATTGGAAAGTTTTACAAGACTCTGTTTTACAGCCTCTACAGAACCCTGCACATCGGCTTTGACAATAATCGGGAGCTCCTTAAGGTCGCTTGCCTGAATCTGGTCAAACAGATTATCCAGGGAAAGTTTACCCTTAGTTTCCTCAAGAAGACGGTTCTTATTCTCGGAAACAAATGCTGCTGCAAAATTCTTAGCCTCTTTATCATTCTCAAAGGACATAAGAACCTCTCCGGCATTCGGAACATCGCCAAGACCAAGGATCTCTACAGGAGTAGACGGACCAGCCTGTTTTACACGGCGTCCCTTATCATCCATCATGGCACGTACTTTACCATTGCATGCTCCGGCTGCGATAAAATCTCCAACATGAAGAGTACCCTTCTGTACAAGGATCGTAGCAACCGGTCCTTTGCCTTTATCCAGCTGAGCCTCGATCACAAGACCTCTTGCTGCACGGTTCGGGTTTGCCTTCAGCTCAGAAACCTCTGCGGTTAAAAGGATCATTTCAAGAAGGTCATCAATGCCCTCTCCAGTCTTGGCAGATACCGGAACGAACGGAGTTGTACCGCCCCAGTCCTCAGGAATCAGCTCATACTCAGAAAGCTCCTGTTTTACACGTTCAATGTTTGCACTTGGCTTATCGATCTTGTTGATGGCAACGATGATCTCAACACCAGCAGCCTTTGCATGGCTGATAGCTTCTACTGTCTGTGGCATAACACCATCATCAGCTGCAACTACAAGAACAGCGATATCTGTGGAGTTTGCTCCACGCATACGCATGGCAGTGAATGCCTCATGTCCCGGTGTATCAAGGAAAGTGATCTTCTGCCCGTTAATATCAACTACATAAGCACCGATATGCTGTGTGATTCCACCAGCCTCGCCTCTTGTTACGTTTGTCTTACGGATTGCATCCAGAAGAGAAGTTTTACCATGGTCAACGTGTCCCATTACACAGACTACCGGTGGTCTTGAAACCATTGTGGATTCGTCTTCCTCTTCCTCTTTCAGAAGCTCCTCAATTACATCTACTTTTTCTTCTTTTTCTGCAATAATATCAAATCCAAGAGCAATCTCTTCTGCCTGCTCGAAATCGATCTCGTGGTTTACCGTTACCATCTGACCTTCCATGAACAGCTTCTTAACAATTGCAGATGGCTGCATCTTCATCGCTTCTGCAAGCTCGCGGATGGTAAGCTTCTCCGGAATTGTGATCTCCTTGATCTCCGGTTTCTTCTCTTCCTGTTTCTGCTGCGGAGCAGGTTTCTGAAGTGCTTTCGGGATTCTGGACATCTGGTTTCTGCCGCCCTGGTTTGGTCTGTGTCCGCCACCTGATGTCTTATCGAAATCTTTCTTTTTATTCTTGTTCTCTCTGTCACGCTCACGCTTGCTGTCCTTGGATGTCTTGGTCAGCTCTGGTGTAAAGATTGCGTCAGATCCGCCGCTTCTTCTTGCACCGCCGGAGCGCTGTCCACCCTGGTGGTTCTGTCCGCCAAAGCGTCCTTCACTACGGTTATCTCCGTCTTTTCCTCCGAAACGTCCCTGACCGCCCTGTGGTCTTCCCTGGCCAAATCTGCTGCCATTTCCGTTTCCATTTCTATTGTCTCTGTTGTCACCGCCCTGACGGAATCCACGTCCGTTTCCATCACCCTGGCGCGGTCCTCTGTTCTGGGAGTCTCCCTGTCTTACAGGTCTTCCCTGACCATCATTATTTCTGTTTCCGCGGAATCCGCCCTGGCCGCCATTGCCGCCCTGTGGTCTTCCCTGGCCAAATCTGCCTCCGTTTCCATTTCTGTCCCCGCGATTATTGTCGCGGCCTTCGCCCTGACGGAAATTACGGTTGCCCTGGCCATTTCCCTGACGCTGCTGGCCGTCGTTTCTGTTCTGCTGTGCAGCTGGTCTCTGGGATTCTGTCCTTGGAGCTTCTGCTTTCGGTGCAGCCTGAACCGGTTTTGCAGGCTCTGTCTTCGGTGCACTTACCGGTGCGCTCTTTGGTGCTGTCTCAGCTTTTGGTGCTTCTGCCTTTGGTGCCTCAGCTTTTGGTGCTTCTGTCTTAGGAGCCTCAGCCTTCGGTGCACTTACCGGCTTCGGTGCTTCTGTCTTAGGAGCTTCTGTCTTCGGTGCTGCCTTTACAGGTGCCTCTGCTTTCGCTGCCGGCTGTGCCTGTGCTGCAGGACGTGTGCCCTGTGGACGTGGCTTTCTCTCTCCAGCTGGTTTCTTTCTGTTCTTCCCGCCGTCACTTGCATTCTGTGCATGATATACGCGGATAATATTTTTTTTCTTCTTCGGTGCCTCTGCACCGTCGCCTTCTTTCTTTACTGACACTTTCTGCTCTTCTGTCTTAGGAGTCTCCAATGTTATTCCTTTCTCCTTTCCCGTATCTATAACTTTTTTCACTCTGTTTTTATTCTCTCTGTTTTGCTTATTTCTGTCTTTGGCAGGCTCATGTGAATTTATCACCATATGCCATTCTCCCTTCACCAGTACGAGCCAGGATACGCTTTCATAAGTCTTTCGCAGCTCGTATCATCAAAAATCATTTCCCGGGAACATTTAAAAGCATTCCCTGGAACGCTTTTTCCTCTTTGGTTCAGGTCGTTTTCTCAGACAACAGTGGTATGCTCTAAAGCTCCTTCCCCTCATCCTGCAGCACCTTCCTGATAGCTTCTGCAAAATTCCAGTCCTGTACAGCCAGGCTGGCACGGAATTCCTTGCCCATGGCATGCCCTAACGTTTCTTTATCTGAAAGGATATACAAGGGCACTTCGTAAAATTCACACATATTCCGGAATTTCTTCTTGGTGTTATCAGAAGAATCTCCGGCTACGATTGCCAGATATCCTTTGCCGGTCTTAATGGATTTCTCAGTGGAAAACTCTCCGCTGACTGTCTTTCCGGCCTTTGTTGCAAGTCCGATCAGGGACAGCGCTTTATTATTCTTCAATACCATCAAACTCCTTCTCAAGGCTATCATAAACCTCATCCGGGATAGCTGCTTTCAAAGAACGCTCCAGTCCGTGATTTTTTCTGGCTTTCTCCAGACACTCACGGCTCTTGCAGATGTAGGCTCCGCGACCGTTTTTCCTGCCTGTAGCATCCAGAACGATCTCATCCTCTGCGGTTTTCAACACCCTGATCATTTCTTTTTTATTCTTCATTTCTCTGCAGCCAGTACACTGGCGCATGGGAATTTTATTCTTCGTCTTCATTCTCTACCGCATCCTCAGTCTCTTCAGACTCTTCACCGGCAGCTGTTTCTTCGCTATCCTGAGAAATTTCTTCTGTAGCGGACTCCTCAGACTCTTCGTACTCGTCATCCTCATAGTACTCGTCGTCATCCTCGTCATAATCATAGAAGTCGCCGGACTCTCTTGCCTGGGTTTCACTCTTGATATCAATCTTAAATCCAGTCAGACGTGCTGCAAGGCGTGCATTCTGTCCTTCTTTACCGATTGCAAGGGAAAGCTGGTAATCCGGAACCACAACAAGTGCAGTCTTCTCATCCGGATCTGCCATAACAGCGATTACCTTCGCCGGGCTTAATGCATTCTCGATCAGGATTGCAGGATTCTCATCCCAGTTGATGATATCAATCTTCTCACCGCGAAGCTCATTTACAATCGCACTTACACGGGCACCATTTACACCAACACATGCTCCAACCGGATCTACATCAGGATCGTTGCTCCATACTGCCAGCTTGGTACGGGAACCTGCCTCACGGGCAATACTCTTGATCTCAACAGTTCCGTCCTTCACCTCAGCAACCTCAGACTCAAAGAGGCGTTTTACAAGGCCAGGATGTGTTCTGGAAACAAGGATACGAGGTCCCTTCGGTGTATCCTTTACCTCAAGAATATACACTTTGATTCTCTCAGTAGGCTTGAAGGTCTCACCCTTCACCTGCTCATTCTCAGCAAGGATTGCATCTGCCTTGCCAAGATTTACGCTTACATTATGTCCTACCACACGCTGTACAATGCCGGTAACAACTTCTTTCTCATTGCCGTGATACTGGTCAAACAGAACTTTACGCTCTTCCTCACGGATTTTCTGAAGGATTACGTTCTTTGCATTCTGTGTTGCAATACGGCCAAATTTGTCAGAGTGAACCGGTACCTTCAGGATATCGCCAACCTCTGCATTGGTATTCTGCTTCTGTGCTTCTACAAGAGAAACCTCTTCAGCAGGATCTTCTACGAATTCTACAACCTTGCGGTCTGCATATACACTGAAATCGCCTGTTTCTCTGTTAATGGTAACATGTACATTGTCAGCTTTTCCAAAATGATTCTTGTATGCCTGGATCAGGGACTGCTCAATGGCATCCAGCAAAGTTTCCTTGCTGATATTTTTCTCGCGTTCCAGTTCGTCCAGAGCACCCATTAACTCCTTGTTCATTTTTCTTATTTCCTCCTTTTTGCTTTCCAGCATAATCGCTTATTTCTTAAATCGGACATGTCGCCTACTGGCAGCATCTTCCTATATGAAAGTCAGCTGTTCCGCGCCTGTGGTACTCCCACAGCTGCCAGCCCGGACTTTCATGGTAACTTAAAAATCAATTGCCAGACGCACCAGTGCGATATCTTTCTTATCGAAAGTGCGTGGAGTTCCCTCCTCATCAATGGTCACACTGTTATTATCATATGCTGTCAGTTCACCACAAAATTCTTTCTGTTTCTCGATTGGCCGGTAGGTTCTGATTTCTACCAGTTTGCCAATGCTTCTGGCAAAATCTTTTTCTTTCTTCAGAGGTCTGTCAAGTCCCGGAGAGCTGATCTCCATGATGTAGCTGTCCTCGATGAAATCATCTTCGTCAAGCCTGTCGCTGAAAGCCCTGCTTACTGTCTCGCAGTCATTCACTGTGATTCCACCTGGTTTGTCAATGTAGCCGCGAAGATACCAGTTTCCTGCTTCCTTGACATATTCCACATCTACCAGTTCGAATCCATTGCTTTCTACGATCGGAGATAACAATGCTTCTGCTTTCTGTTCATACTCTTCTTTTCTGCTCATTTTTCCCACCTGCCTCTCTATCCTTATCATCAAAAAGAGTGGGCTCACGCCCACTCCTTTGTCAACAAGTTCTGATTTCTTGTATTATTCTAACACCTTTAAATCCAAATTGCAAGGGCTTTTTCTTATAAATGCCCATTTTACAAGGTTTTAACCCATTTTGACAGTATTGTTAAGCTTGTTTCACCAGCAACAGCTTTTACTCTCAGCTCTTTTGAGCTTCCGCTGCACAACCTGTATAACAGCCTTTTCTTCATAATCTGCTGCTTAGATTCTGGGCTTCATACCCTTGGTATCACGTTTGGCCAGCTTTACCTTGTTCAATGCATACGGCTTGTCGTGATACTGAATGGTGTACTCCTGTCTCGGTTCCACCAGATAGGCATGCTCAAGAACATCCCCGTCCCCCAGCTTCATTCCTCTTACACCAACAGAGGTCTTCTTCATAGTAGAAACATCCGTTTTCAGAATACGTAGGAAATAGCCATTCTGACTCTGGAATACTATCTGTTCCATTTCATCTGCCGGACCTACAAAGATCAGCTGATCCTCTTCTCCCAGCTTGGTAGATGCAATCGTTCTCTTTGCCACATCGAATTCCTCACCTGCGACAAGCTTGCACATGGAGGTCTTAGTCACGAACAACAGGGTGGATAATTTCACCTGTCCTACAGGTGCCACATAAAGGATCTGCTCTTGGCTGCTGTCGTAGTTACTCAGGTTATCAGCCGGAGTTCCCTTGTCACGGAAGCGCACCAGCGGAATGTCTGCCACTTTGATGGAATGCATGCGTCCCATATCTGTGAAAATGCAGATCTTGTCTGTATTCATACAGGTAAAAATAAATTTATTCTCTGCATGGGCAGCCTCTTTGTTTCTCTCATAAGCATTCTTATCAATAAGGCGCATATAGCCGAAGCGGTCCATAAGGAAGCAGACCTCTGTCTCTTCCATCTTCTTTTCTTCGTAAACTGCCTCTTCTGCGTTCTCGATCACAGTTCTTCTCTTGGTGCTGTATTCTTTTTTGATTCCGTCAAGTTCTTCAATAATTACTTCACACATGGAATCATAGTTGTTCAGAATATCTTCATAAGAAGCAATATTTTTCATAGTCTGGTCATACTCTGCCTGAAGTGCCTCAATTTCCAGTCCGATCAGACGATACAGACGCATTTCCAGAATGGCTGTAGCCTGATTCTCCGTAAATTTCAGATTCTTTGCAGCTTTCTCACTGGCTTTTGACTTGAATCTGATTCCCTCTGTGATACCCTCTACCAGACACTTTTTAACCTGGTCACGGCTCTTGCTGCCTCGAAGGATCTCAATGATCAGATCGATTACATCACAGGCTTTGATAAGGCCTTCCTGAATTTCCTTTTTCTCAAGCTCTTTTCCCAGAAGAGTCTTGTACTTGCGGGTAGTTACTTCGAACACAAAATCCACATGGTGCTCAATCACCTGCTTCAGGCTTAAGGTTTCCGGACGTCCGTCTGCAACAGCCAGCATATTGACTCCGAAGGTGTCTTCCAGTCTGGTTTTCTTGTAGAGCATGTTGGTGAGATTCTCTACATCTGCATCCTTTTTCAGTTCCAGTACAATACGGATTCCTTCCTTGGAGGACTGGTTGGAAATATCCACAATATCTGTGGTTTTCTTGGTTTCTACAAGGGAGGCTACGTCGTTAAGGAATTTTCCAATATTGGCACCGATCATGGTGTACGGAATCTCGGTGATCACCAGCTGCTGGCGACCGCCTTTTACTTTTTCCACTTCCACTTTACCGCGGAGACGGAGCTTGCCGCTTCCGGTCTCATAAATATTCAGAAGATCATCTTTATTTACAACCAGACCGCCTGTAGGGAAATCCGGTCCTTTCAGATAACGCATCAGGCCTTTCACACTGATGTCGTTGTTCTTTATATAAGCCTTCACTGCATCCACAACCTCCCCAAGGTTATGAGGCGGAATGCTGGTGGCCATACCTACGGCGATACCATCTGCACCGTTTACCAGAAGGTTGGGAATCTTCACCGGAAGCACCTGAGGCTCCTTCTCTGTCTCGTCGAAGTTTGGCATAAAGTCCACTACATTTTTGTCAAGGTCTGCCAGAAAAACCTCCTGGGTCAGTTTCTCCAGTCTTGCCTCTGTATATCGCATGGCAGCGGCACCGTCTCCCTCAATGGAGCCGAAGTTTCCATGACCGTCTACCAGGATTTTGCCCTTCTTGAAATCCTGCGCCATTACAACCAGTGCTTCATAAATAGAGCTGTCCCCGTGAGGGTGATATTTACCCATGGTATCTCCAACGATACGGGCGCACTTACGATATGGACGGTCGTAACGGATCCCAAGCTCGTACATATCATACAGGGTTCTTCGCTGTACCGGCTTCAGACCATCGCGGACATCCGGAAGTGCCCTGGAAATGATAACGCTCATGGCATAATCTATATAGGATTTTTGCATCACGTCCGCATAGTCCGTGGCAATTACATTCTCCTGCTTTGTTTCCATAATCTGTTTTCCTTTCAAACACACTCTGGAGCCTGTTTAAAAAAGCATTCCCGCAATCTCCCACAAATTGTGACGTACATCTTGCAGAAAGCATTTTTCAAACACGCTCTAAGTTAAAATCTGAGGTTCTCCTCTTGCAAAATACTCTTCTATATTACGTTCAGACCATATTCTGCTTTTTCGTCCGAAAAATTCTGCTCTTTCGGATTTCAGCCTTCTTAAATATCCAGTTCTGCATCAGTTGCATGCTCGTAAATAAATGCCTTTCTTGGCGGCACGTCGCTTCCCATCAGGATTTCCGTCACGCTGGAAGCCATACGGGCATCCTCAATTTCCACCCGTTTCATTCTCCGGGTTTCCGGATTTAAGGTTGTCTCCCAAAGCTGCTGGGCATCCATCTCTCCAAGACCTTTGTATCTCTGGAGGGTAAAGCTTCCCGGCTTGTGACTGCGGCGGTATTTTTCCAGTGCCTTATCATCATACAGGTACTCTTCGGCACCCTTCTTCGGCATTACTTTGTAAAGAGGGGGCATGGCAATATAAACATGTCCCTCATAGATCAGTTCCGGCATAAAACGATAGAATAAAGTAAGTAAAAGTGTGGAAATATGAGCACCATCCACATCCGCATCGGCCATAATCACGATCTTGTCGTAACGAAGTTTGGTGATATCAAAGTCATTTCCATAGCCTTCGGAAAATCCGCATCCAAATGCATTGATCATAGTCTTGATCTCTGCGTTTGCAAGCACCTTGTCAATGGTGGCTTTCTCCACATTCAGGATCTTACCGCGGATCGGAAGAATTGCCTGGTAATTACGATCTCTGGCAGTCTTTGCAGAGCCACCAGCGGAATCTCCCTCTACGATAAAAATTTCACAAAGTGAAGGATCTTTTTTCTCGCAGTTGGCAAGCTTTCCATTGGAATCGAAGGAATATTTCTGCTTGGTGAGAAGGTTGGTCTTGGCACGCTCCTCTGTCTTACGGATCTTGGCAGCCTTTTCCGCACAGGACAAAATGGTCTTCAAGGTTTCCAGGTTTCGGTCAAAATAGAGTACCAGCTGCTCAGACATTACTTTTCCCGTGGCACGGGCTGCATCCTGATTGTCCAGCTTGGTCTTGGTTTGCCCCTCAAAGCGTGGCTCCGGGTGCTTGATGGAAACAACCGCTGTCATTCCATTACGGATATCCGCTCCTGTGAAATTAGCATCTTTTTCCTTCAGAATACCGATCTCACGAGCGTAAGTATTCATCACCGTTGTAAAGGTTGTTTTAAATCCGGTAAGATGAGTGCCGCCTTCTGCATTGTAAATATTATTGCAGAAGCCAAGTACGTTCTCACGGAATTCGTTGGTGTACTGAAATGCTGCTTCTACCTGGATTCCGTCAGCTTCTCCTTTCAGATAAATCGGTTCGTGGAGAGCTTCGGAATTGTGATTCAGGTCTTTGATATATCCCACGATTCCATCTGGCTCATGATAAGTGATATCTTCAGGCGTATCACCACGAAGATCCATGAAATGAATGGTAAGGTTGGGATTCAGGTATGCAGTCTCATGGAGACGGCTCTTTACTTCTGTGGATGAAAATCTTGTTTTCTCAAAAATCTCCGGGTCTGGAAGAAAATTTACGCAGGTTCCGGTCTGTCTGGTCCTGCCAAGTCTGGGGAGAAGCCCCTCTTCCAGTTCAATCGTGGGGATACCTCTCTCATAATGATCGTGATGTACAAATCCGTCACGGCTGATCTTAATATCCAGATATGTGGACAGGGCATTTACAACGGAAGAACCAACGCCATGAAGTCCACCGCTTGTCTTATAAGCAGAGTTGTCAAATTTACCGCCTGCATGGAGGGTGGTAAATACAAGACGCTCTGCGGATACCCCTTTCGCATGCATATCTACCGGTATTCCTCGTCCATTATCGGTGACCGTACAGGAGCCATCTTTCTCCAATGTTACTTCAATATCAGAACAGTAACCGGCCAGATGCTCATCTACCGCATTGTCCACGATCTCATAGATCAGGTGGTTCAGGCCTTTTCTGGATACGCTTCCGATGTACATTCCCGGACGTTTCCGAACAGCTTCCAATCCTTCCAGGACAGAAATACTACCCGCGTCGTAAGTGTCTTTCTTTGCCATGGTGTTAATTCCTTTCTTACTATCATTCAGACTGTTACCAGTGAACAGTAACTTCAGACTCTGCTGTCCCATATTCTTCTTTTATGCATCCAGTGTACCGACAGGATTGTTCGAGAAATCAACTTGTAAGTGCACGAAATAACTGCTCATTTCATTTACAGCTCTACATTTCATGATGCACTGTCTGGGCTTCAGCATTTATTCCAATGGTTGTGAAAAGCGGACAGTATGTCCGCTTCTTTTCCATTCTTATCTTCTGTTCAAACATTCGTTCTATATCATACCCCAGTTTATGGTATTTTTGCAAGTAAAATTTGGGTTTTCTATTTTGTTTAAAATTTTTTTGACACCGCAAACCCGCTTATTTCCTGGCTTTTTTCGGAGTTTTTCAATTTTTCGCAAAAAAAATAAAAAAAGTGCTTGCATTCTCCTGCAAAGTAAGATATACTAAGCGAGTCGGTTGACAAGGCCAGTTGGTCAAGGGGTTAAGACGTCGCCCTCTCACGGCGAAAACACGAGTTCGATTCTCGTACTGGCTGCTCTATTTTCTACAAATTGAATATATATGTTAAGCATACCGCTTACATGGCCAGTTGGTCAAGGGGTTAAGACGTCGCCCTCTCACGGCGAAAACACGAGTTC
>ERZ894186.835-NODE-835-length-11082-cov-8.151900_pt1 | contig 11082 bp, 8 predicted proteins | sample MGYA00380280_ERZ894186 | MGnify/ENA primary metagenome ERZ894186 (study PRJEB32331, sample SAMN06328449) | human gut metagenome | biome: human gut microbiome; feature: stool | host: Homo sapiens | collected 2013-02-13 ... | reverse complement strand
GCTCCGGTACGGCAGCGGTTTCCATTTCCGCCTTGGCAGCATCCAGCCTGTCCAGCGCATGGAACTCCATCGCAATATAAATGGTGCAGCACAGGTTCAAAATGCCCTCTGCCAGTAAAAAGATGCCGGACAGCAGCAAAAGATCCACGTTGCGGTTGTTCAGCAGCTGAGAACACGCCAGCAATGCCCCGCACAACAGCGAAACAATGCTGAGCAGCAGCACCACCCACCACTTTTGCCCCTTGCGCTTGGCAAGGGCAAAGGAAGACTGTGCGCGCACCACGCCATCCACCAGCAGCATCAGGCCAAACAGCAGCGGCAACAGCCATTCAAAGGTCATGGCGCTTTGTACGGTACACAATAGTGCCCACATGCCCAGCGCAATGGTGGGCAGGCTGAGCAGCAGGCTGACGGCGGCTCGGATGCTGCCGTTATCTTTCTTAAAATAACCGTACAGGCTTTGCAGCCCGCACAAAACCACCAACAAGCCCAGCGCAATGCAGAACACATCGGCAACCGCCTGCGGGGCAAGCAGCAACAGCAGGCCAAGCAGAATGTACAGCACACTGAACACCAGCATGCCCGGTTTGATATGGCGCAGCATACAAACCCCTCCTTATACAGCGGCAGCCGTTTTCTGGCCGGCTTCCATTGGCAGCAAAATGTCGCGGTGGCACTTGCGCATAAACACAGCGCACAGCGTAACGGCAACCAGCTCTGCAATGGGAAAAGCAAACCACACGGCGTTTACGTTACCGGTGCGGCTCAGCAGCCAGGCGGCAGGCACCAGCACAACCAGCTGGCGGATCACCGAAACCGACAGCGCCAGCGTGCCGCGCCCCAGCGCTTGGAACGCGGAGGAAGAAATTACGTTGAACCCCGCCATCGGAAAATGGATGGCAATAATGCGCAAGGCCAGAATACCCATGGCCAGCATGGTGGGGCTGGCGTTGAACACACCCAGCAGCACCTGTGGGAAAACTTCGGCCAGAATCAAGCCGCACAGCATAATGCACTCGGCAAAGCAGACAGCCAGTTTGATGGTTTGGGTAATGCGCTTGGGCTGGCGGGCACCGTAATTGTAGCCGATAATGGGCACCATGCCGTTGTTAATGCCAAAAATAGGCATGAATACAAAGCTTTGCAGCTTGAAGTAAACACCAAACACCGCAACGGCGGTGCTGGAAAAGGCAATCAGGATGTTGTTCATCGCAAAGGTCATCACGCTGCCAATGGCGTTCATGGCAATGGAGGGGATGCCCACCGCGTAAATGCGCTTGATGGTGGACCCCGCCGGGCGGAAGCCTTTCAGCGTTAGGCTGATGTCCTTATTGCACAGCAGGTTCATCGTCAGCCCGGCAGCTGCGCCGATCCACTGCCCGGCTACGGTAGCCACAGCAGCACCGGCTGCTTCCATGCGGGGCATGCCGAACAGACCGAAGATGAAGATGGGATCCAGCGCAATGTTGACCAAAGCGCCAATCAGCTGGCTGGCCATGGCGAACGCACTGCGCCCGGTGGCGACCAGCAGTTTTTCCAGCATGCACTGCAGGAACAAGCCCATGCACCATAACGTGCAGATGGAAAGATAATCGGCACCGTACTGCATGATCTGGGCATCGGTGGTCTGGGACGCAATGAACGCCCGCGCGCCCAAAATGCCGAACACCAGAAAGGCGATGCCGCCGCAGAACGCTAAGAACAGGCCGTTCATCGCCGCGCGGCTGGCCTCGGCCCGGTTGCCCTCACCCAAACAGCGGGAAAGATAGGCGTTTACACCAACAGCAGTGCCCACGGCAAAGGCAATCATCAGGTTCTGGATGGGGAACGCCAGCGAAACGGCGGAAAGCGCCGCTTCGTTCACATGACTGACAAAGATGCTGTCCACAATGTTATAAAGTGCCTGAACCAGCATCGAAATCATCATAGGTACTGAACACGAAAGGAGCAGCGGGCCTATCGGCGCGCTGCCCATTCGGGATGCAGAGTATTTCTGTACGGAATCACTCATTCCTGATTAGCTGCCTCCATTGCTTTTGCAGCCTGAACAATCAGCTGGGCACAGGCATCCTGGCCAATTGCTGCATTCAGGCAAAGATCATAGTTTTTCGCTTCGCCCCAGCGGTTTTCAGTATAGTAGTTGTAATAGCTTGCGCGGGCGCGGTCATGCTTGGCCAGATGGGTCTCCCATAGGCGATCGGGCATATCCTTGGCATCGGGGCGCACTTTGGCGTTGGCCACGCGGATATCAATGGGGGCAAACACAAAGGTGCGCAGCACATTGGGGCGGTCGCGCAGAACATAGTCACCACAACGGCCCAAAATCACACAGGAGCCCTGGGAAGCAACTTCCTTGATGACATTGGACTGCAAAATGTACACCTGGTCCGCCAGGGGCATGGTGTTGCCCATCATGTAAAGGCTGTAGATCAGGCTGCCGCTGCGCTGGGTCTCGCTGGCGGCAATGGCTTCTTCCGTCAGGCCGCTCTTTTTTGCGGCGATGGTGATCAGCTCCTTGTTGTACAGGGGAATCCCCAAAAGATCAGCAACTTTCTGGGCAATCTCGCTGCCGCCGGATGCATATTCACGCGCCATCGTAATAACCAGGGGTTCCTTCATTGTCTCCACCTCACAAATAATAATAGTGATGGACATAATAGTCCTACTATAATAAGTATAAACGCTGGTGGAACAAAACGCAAGAGCAAGGTTAAACAAAACAAAACGGTGCCGTTGGGGCAAACTGCATAGCAAAACAGGGCGGTATTTTTGCCCGCTTTGTGCATAAATCCAATCTGTCCGCGCAACACTAATGGCATACACAACACGAACGGTGCGGTTAAAAATTCCGGGCGGCAGGTTTTGCGCCCGATGTTTTGGCCGTACGGCAAGCAAAGGACGGGGGAAGATGAACAGCATTAAAGCATTTTTGAAGGCAAAAGGGTTATATCTTGTCTGCCTTGCGCTGGTGTTTGCGGCAACCATTACCGGAATTGCCGCCATCCGCAGCGTGGTGCGCGGAGTCGAGGACCTGACCCGCATCCAAAAGCAGGCCCTGGAGGAGGGAACAGACGTATGGGATTCACCGGATGCCGCCGTAAACCAGCCCGCACAGGATGTTCCTGTGGCGACAGCGCAGCCATCGCCCGCGCCGTCAGCTGCGGGGTCTGCATCGTCATCCTTGCAGCAGGGGGCTGGGCAGTCTGGCAGCGCCTCTGGCGGGACTGGCAGCTCTGCTGCTTCGTCCGCGCAGCAGGGAACCTTGCCGCACGCTGGCTGGAACGGTAAAGTCAGCCAGGCGTTCAGCGGGAATACGCTGGTGTATAACCCCACCCTGGGGGACTGGCGCACCCACAACGGCACGGATTATACCGCCGAACAGGTAACGGCGGTGGCCGCCGGTACCGTGACCGCCATTGCGGATGACGCTCTGTGGGGCCGCGTGGTGGAAGTGACCGACGCGCAGGATCGCGTGTGGCGCTACTGCGGGCTGGAAGAAGTTGCCGTGACCCAGCGCGAAAAAGTAACCGCCGGGGCCCACCTTGGCACCACAGGCAACGTGCCCGCCGAAGCCCAGCAGGGCAGCCACCTGCACCTGGAATGCCACAAAGCCGGCGCCTGCCTGGACCCGGAAAAGAATTAACACAGGCAATGCCGCTGCACCGTGGATGGTGCGGCGGCATTGCTCTGCCATGAATTCGGACAAGCTCTTAAAAAATATCCTGCTTGCCAGCAAATCCCGTTGACAAATACACGAAACATGTGTATTCTTATGGTAAAGATATCTTACCATGTCTTATTTTATAAATTTTCTTACAACTCATTTCATACAGAAAGGAGCCCGCCATGACACGCCAGCGTGCCTTGATTTTGGAAATTTTACAGCACAGCCCCAAACATCTGACGGCGGACGAAATTTTTGCCATTGCCAGGGAGAAGATGCCCGGCATTGCCCGCGGCACCGTGTACCGCAACTTAAAGCTGATGGAACAGGCCAGGGAAATTGCCCGACTGGAAATGCCGGATGGCCCCGACCGGTTTGATAAAACCTCCAACCCGCACGGCCATTTGTACTGTGATTGCTGCGGCAGCCTGCAGGACCTGCCGGTGATCGGCCTGGTGCGCGAAATTGAAAATGCCATTGGAACCGAAGTGCGTTCCTACCAGCTGACCATCCATTACATCTGCCCTGAATGCCGCGAAAAACAGGCTGAACTTTAACAGCGGAGAAATACGCCACAAACTGTGCTTCCCTGATTATATTTAGGAAGCACAGTTTTTTATTTTGTCATCATGCTCCGAAGCGTCAAAAAGGCTGCCGGACAGCCCTGCAGATGAGCAGGACGGGCGATATTTTATAAAATCAGGCATAGTATTGAATATTAATATGTAAATGGTGCGGGAACATACAGGATACTCTGCTGCCGGGTGGAATATATGAAATGCGGGTACAGCACTGTGACATGGCGTTGCAGGGAAAAATGCAGCCGGAATGGGCATAACATACAAAAACAGAACACAAAGATGTTGCAATATGCCAGATACGTACAAAATTCTGCAACTATTTTAGTCAAAATGCGCCTTGCTTTTCCTCCGGTTTTGCTATACCATAAAAACAATGAGCGGTAGCGAAAGAAGCATCCCGACCTATAAAGAAGGAGAACCATTATGAAAAAAACATTAGCGTTGACCTTGGCAGCTGCAATGACCTTGAGCCTGGCTGCCTGCGGCAGTAGTGCATCCAGTGCCTCCAGTGCCGCAACATCCACGGAAAGCACATCTACCGATACTTCGGCAGCTACCTCTACGGCTGCTGAAAGCGGTACCGTTGAAAATAAGGATAAGCCGCTGGTGTGGTTTAACCGCCAGCCTTCCAACAGCACCACAGGCGAGCTGGATACGGAGGCGCTGAACTTTAACGGCAATACTTATTATGTCGGTTTCGATGCCAACCAGGGTGCTGAACTGCAGGGCAAGATGATCGCAGATTACATTAAAGCACATGCTGACACCATCGACCGCAACGGCGACGGCGTTATCGGCTATGTTCTGGCAATCGGCGATATCGGCCATAATGACTCGATTGCCCGTACCCGTGGCGTTCGTAGCGCTTTGGGCACCGCAGTGGAAGGCAGCAGCGGCATTGTTTCTGATCCTGTCGGTACCAATGCGGATGGTTCCGCTACCCAGGTTCAGGACGGCACCATTGATGTGAATGGCACGACTTTCTCCGTTCGTGAGCTTGCTTCTCAGGAAATGAAGAATTCCGCCGGCGCTACCTGGGATGCCGGCACCGCCAGCAACGCCATCAGCGCCTGGGCTTCTTCTCTGGGAGATTCCATCGATATCGTTATTTCCAACAATGACGGCATGGGCATGGCAATGTTTAACTCCTGGTCGCAGGAAAATGGCGTTCCCACCTTTGGCTACGATGCAAACGCTGACGCAGTTGCTGCCATTGCCGACGGTTACGGCGGAACGATCAGCCAGCACGCTGACGTGCAGGCCTACCTGACCCTGCGCCTGCTGCGTAATGCGCTGGACGGCGTGGACATCAACACCGGTATTGCCACTCCGGATGCTGCAGGCAATGTCCTGAGCAGCGATGTTTACTATTACAATGAGGACGAGCGTTCCTACTATGCTTTGAATGTGGCAGTCACGGCAGACAACTACACGGACTTCACCGACTCTACCAAGCCGTATGGGCCTGTTTCCAACCAGCTGGATGCAACTACCAGCCCGGAAAAGAGCGTTTGGCTGGATATCTACAACTCCGCGGATAACTTCCTGAGCGCTACTTACCAGCCCCTGCTGGAGAAATATGATGATCTGCTGAACCTGAAGATTGACTACATCGGCGGCGACGGCCAGACCGAGGCCAACATCACCAACCGCCTGGGCAATCCCAGCGCATACGATGCCTTTGCCATCAATATGGTTAAGACCGATAACGCTGCTTCGTACACTTCTCTGCTGAACCAGTGATCCAACGGCAACAGCAATAACTGACAGTTAAGTAACGGCAACGCTATTAGGGAGAATGTATTTCTCCATAGGGGAGAATGAAGTTTTCTCTAATAGCGTTTTTTTATGAAAACAGGTGAGCAGCCGTAGGGCAGTTTGCCAATTTGCAAGACGGGAGTGACGAGAATGGCAGAAGCGAAAGACGATATTGTCTTGTCAATTCGCGGTATGTGCAAGTCGTTTGGCCGCAACCGAGTACTTGATCATATCAATCTGGATGTAAAACGCGGTACAGTTATGGGGCTTATGGGCGAAAACGGCGCCGGTAAGTCTACCATGATGAAATGTCTGTTCGGTACTTATCAAAAGGATGAGGGCAAGATTTTCCTCAATGGCAAGGAGATCAGTTTTTCCGGCCCGAAAGACGCGCTGGAAAACGGAATTGCAATGGTGCATCAGGAACTGAACCAGTGCCTGGAGCGCAGTGTGATTGATAACCTGTTCCTGGGGCGGTACCCGGTCAACTCTATGGGCGTGGTTGACGAAGGGCAGATGAAGAAGAAAGCAGCCGATCTGTTCCGCAAGCTGGGCATGACTGTCAATCTGACCCAGCCCATGCGCAATATGTCGGTTTCGCAGCGGCAGATGTGTGAAATTGCCAAAGCCATCTCTTACAATGCCCAGGTCATCGTTCTGGATGAGCCGACTTCTTCGCTGACGGTGCAAGAAGTGAATAAACTCTTTGAGATGATGCGCATGCTGAAAGAACAGGGCATTGCGCTGATATACATCTCACATAAGATGGACGAAATTTTTGAAATTTGTGACCAGATTTCGGTTCTGCGTGACGGCAACCTGGTTATGACCAAGGACAGCAAGGACACCAACATGGGCGAGCTGATCACCGCCATGGTTGGCCGTTCGCTGGAAAGCCGCTTCCCGCCGGTGGACAATATCCCCGGGGATCCGATCTTGTCCATCCAGCATCTGTCCACCAAATATGCGCCTTATCTGCAGGATATCAGCTTTGATGTGCGCGAGGGCGAAATTTTTGGTTTGTATGGCCTGGTGGGCGCCGGACGTACAGAGCTGCTGGAAACCATTTTCGGCGTGCGTACCCGTGCGGCAGGTCGTGTGTATTTCCGCGACCACCTGATGAACTTCAACAATGCCCACGAAGCGATCGAGCATGGATTTGCCCTGATTACCGAGGAACGCAAAGCAAACGGCCTGTTCCTGAAGAGCGATTTGACATTCAATACTACTATTGCCAACCTGGACCAGTACAAAGGTGGCCTTGGGCTGTCAATGCCCAAAATGGTAAAAGCCACAAGCAAGGAGATCAAGGTCATGCACACCAAGTGCATGGGACCTGACGATATGATCACCAGTTTGTCCGGCGGCAACCAGCAAAAGGTCATTTTTGGCAAATGGCTGGAACGCGAACCCCAGGTCTTTATGATGGATGAACCTACGCGCGGTATAGACGTTGGCGCAAAGTACGAAATCTATGAGCTGATCATCAAGATGGCCAAACAGGGAAAGACGGTTATTGTTGTTTCCTCTGAAATGCCTGAGATTCTGGGTATCACCAACCGGATCGGCGTTATGTCCAACGGACATCTTTCCGGCATTGTGAATACCAAGGAAACAAATCAGGAAGAGCTTTTGAGACTCAGCGCAAAATACCTGTAATGGGGGATAATGATCTATGGCAACTGCAACACAAACTTCAAAAATTCTTTCGGCGGAGCAGGAAGCCAAGCTTCGCCAGCCAATCGATGAATATGTTGGGAAAATCCAGGCGCAGATCGATGAACTTCGTACTGACGGTACTGAAAAAGCTGTCAATATCCAGAATGAGCTGGATAACCTGAAGCGCGACCGCATCTATACCGCGCAGGAAAAAACGGAACGTGAGACCAAACTGAAGGCTGAATTGGCAGCGGCCAAGGCAGTTGAAGAAAAAAACAAGGGCCAGATCAACAAGCTGATCGCTGATGCCGAAGCCTATTTGAAAGCCCATTATGACAGCGACTATTACCAGGCGGTGGTGGCCAGCTGCAAGCAGGAAAAGGTACAAGCCCAGCAGAAATATCAGGCAACTGTAGAACAGCTGAAAAAGGAACACGAGACGGCGCTTTCCAAGCTGAGCAATCAGCAGGAAATCAAGGACGAAAAGTATGTCCACAAGAACCGCCTGTTCGATGCCAAAATGCAGTTGGATAAGGACTGCCAGGCAATCAAGGACCGCCGGCATGCTGCGTTTGATTACAAATATCACCTGATCGATATGCTGCGCCTGTCCAAGTTTACGGTTGGCGAGTCTCTGGCGCAAAAGTGGGAAAACTACAAGTACACATTTAATCGCCGTGACTTTTTGCTGCGCAACGGTCTGTACATTGCAATCGTTATCATCTTTATTATACTGTGCCTGATTGCCCAGTTCGGCAAGAAAGTGCCGCTGCTTACCGTCAACAATATTTTGAACATTCTGCAGCAGGCTTCGCCGCGCATGTTCCTGGCTTTGGGCGTTGCCGGGCTGATCCTGCTGGCCGGCACGGACCTGTCCATTGGCCGTATGGTTGGTATGGGCATGACTGCCGCTACCATCATTATGCACAAGGGAATCAACACCGGTGCGGTTTTTGGCCATGTGTTTGATTTTACCGGGCTGCCGGTCGTTGCACGCGTTATTTTGGCGCTGCTTGTCTGCATTGTCCTGTGCACAGTCTTTACCACCATCGCAGGTTTCTTTACAGCCAAGTTCAAAATGCACCCATTCATTTCTACGATGGCGAACATGCTGGTCATTTTTGGCTTGGTCACCTATTCAACCAAGGGTGTTTCCTTTGGCGGTATCGAAGGCAACATCCCCAGCATGATCATCCCCAAGATTGGCGGTTTCCCCACCATTATCCTGTGGGCTATCGCAGCTGTGATCATTGTGTGGTTCATCTGGAACAAGACGACCTTTGGTAAAAACCTGTTCGCAGTCGGCGGCAACGCCGAAGCTGCTGCTGTTTCCGGCATCTCGGTATTCCGCGTTACGGTAGGCGCGTTTATTCTGGCAGGCATTCTGTATGGCTTCGGCTCCTGGCTGGAATGCATCCGTATGGTGGGCTCCGGCTCCGCTGCATATGGTCAGGGCTGGGAAATGGACGCCATCGCGGCCTGCGTTGTGGGCGGCGTTTCTTTCACCGGCGGTATCGGCAAGATTTCCGGCGTGGTTGTCGGTGTGTTCATCTTCACCGCGTTGACTTACTCTCTGACCACTTTGGGTATTGATACGAACCTGCAGTTCGTGTTCTCCGGCATCATCATTCTGGTTGCTGTTATGCTGGACTGCCTCAAGTACGTTCAGAAGAAATAATCTATACCGGCTGTACGGCAAAAATTCGGCTGTGTTTATAAAAAACAGGCTGAATTTCCGGCGCTCCGGTGCCTCCCGGCATAAACCGCAGCGTATCATCAGATAACACAAAAGCATGTGCATGACAAAACGAATCGAAAATTTTGGGTTTTCGAGGAGGGCGGGTGCACATGCTTTTATTTTTGACCCGCAAAATCTTTGCCGTATCCTCAAAACCGCTGCCTGTATGCAAGGCATTTGCCTTTACCCGGCGGTATGGTATAATTTGAGGAAGAAACCGGAAGGGAGGAGAGAGATGTGATTTATCTTTCGGAATTTTATTTTCCAAGCCAAAACAGCGAGGCTAACTACCTTGCCAAGTCGCCGCGAGCCAAAATGACCTGCTATGATTCTTTCTACCCCTTTGGCCTGTTTGCGGGCCGGGGCTTGAAAGCACTGGACCTGGCGGATGTGACCATTTTGTACGGCGGCAACGGCTCCGGCAAAACCACAGCGCTCAACGTGATGGCGGACGCTTTGCGCCTGCAGCGCGGGGCACAGTATAACCGCAGTGATTTCTTCCCGGATTATGTCTCCCTGTGCCAGTTCCACACCCTGCACGCCATCCCGGCGGGCAGCCTGATTTTGACCAGCGACGATGTGTTTGACTATATGTTGGATGTGCGCGCCATCAACGATAACATTGATACCCGCCGCGGCAGCCTGTTTGATGAATACACCGAGGCCCGCACCGCCAAATTCCAGATGCACAGCATGGAGGATTATGACCGGCTCAAGCAGGTCAGCGCGGTACGGCGCTATTCCAAATCTCAGGTGGCGCGCAAAACTTTGTCTCCCAACATCCGCACCCACTCCAACGGCGAAAGCGCCTTTTTGATGTTCCAGGAAAAACTGCGCGGGGATGCCCTTTATCTGTTGGATGAACCGGAAAACAGCCTTTCCGCCGCGCGGCAGATCGCTTTGGCGGATTTTTTGGCAGATTCGGCCCGGTTTTACGGCTGCCAGTTTGTGCTGGCCACCCATTCGCCGTTTTTGCTGGCAATCCCCGGTGCCCGCATTTATGATCTGGACAGTGACCCGGTGCGCACCCGCCGCTGGACCGAGCTGGAAAGCGTGCGGGATACCTTTGAGTTTTTCCAACAGCACAAGGAGGAGTTTTGATGGAGGAACGCCGATTTTATCAAGGGGAGACCTTTGCCAATTATGACCCCGGCGAGCTGCTGGAAAACGCCGAGTTCGAGGACTGTGTGTTTGACCACTGCCGCTGGCTGGGCACGCGGGTGCAGAACTGCCGCTTCAACGCCTGTACCTTTGACCACTGCAATTTTTCCGGTGTGGTGTTCAGCTTTACCACCATGAAAGATGCCTGGCTGCTGAACAGTGCGTTCCGCTCCATGGCGTGGGGCGGGCTGCAGGGCAAAAGCGGGGTGTTCCAGCCGTATGGCAAAATCAAAAACTGCGCGTTCCGCTACAATGATTTTTCCGGCATGGCACTGAACGGCTTTGACTGGACCGGGGCGGAACTGCAGCAATGCACCTTTGATGATACCCGCCTTGCCGGGGCCAGCTTTTACGGCGTGCGGCTGGGCGGAACCCGGTTCACCCGCTGCGATTTGCAAAAAGCCGACCTGCGCACCGCCGAAGAATACGCCATTGATTTGGAGACCAACAAGTTGAAAGGCGCAAGGTTCAGCTTTCCTGATGTGGTAAGGTTACTGGATGGAACGGGGATTGTGATCGAG
>ERZ894186.830-NODE-830-length-11143-cov-12.269210_pt1 | contig 11143 bp, 10 predicted proteins | sample MGYA00380280_ERZ894186 | MGnify/ENA primary metagenome ERZ894186 (study PRJEB32331, sample SAMN06328449) | human gut metagenome | biome: human gut microbiome; feature: stool | host: Homo sapiens | collected 2013-02-13 ... | reverse complement strand
GAAGAAATACCGAGCACATACGGATCCGCCAGTGGGTTCTTCGTGATTGCCTGCATCAAAATACCGGTCAGCACAAGACCTGCCCCTGTGCACGCCGCCACGATCACCTTCGGCAGACGCAGCGCCCAGATGATATTGATCTGGCTGCTTTTATACGCGCTCAGATCCTTATTAAAAATCTTGCCGTAAACAATCTGAAAGACATCCTTATAATAAATATCCACCGAACCAAAGTTTACAGCAAAAACAAGTGTCAGAATAAGAAGAACGACCAGCGCCGCATAGACGCCGGTCATCACTCCTTTTTTTGAATTCCTTAACATAGCCCGCCCTTAGAAGCAATCCGGATGGAATGCCTTTGCCATCGTCTCGATTGCATCCACGCTGCGGTAGCAGCCTGTCACATCCGTCAGGTCGATCACGATGATGTTGTCATTTTTGATCGCCGGAACATCAGCGAGAATATCACTGTTTTTCAGGAACTCCAGCTTCTGATCGATTGGGTCAGATGCAAGATAATCCATCACAATAATGCACTCCGGCTCTGCTGCGATGACATCTTCCCATGCTGCAGAAGTCCAGTTCTTCTCAGTATCTGCGAAAACATTCTTGCCGCCTGCCAGTTCGATCATATTGGTCGGAAGACCGGCACTTGCAGTAAACGGTGCATCCTCACCGGAGTCATATACAAATACGGATACCGGATCCTTTCCCTCAACAGCCTTCTGTACTGCCTCAATCCGGTTCTTCATATCTGTCACGATCTCATCAGCCTTATCTTCTACTCCAAAGATCGCACCCAGGTTTGTAAAGTCTTCATAAACAGACTCAATCGTTGCCGGTGCATACTCTACCCGCGGGATGTACGGTGTGATTCCGTTCTCCTCACAGAAGTCATACGGGAAATTCTTCTCGGAAAAGGTGGAATACCATCCGGTCATGAAATCCGGCTCTGTTGCAAGCAGGTCTTCTTTGGATGGATTGCTCGTCTCTGAGATGCAGTTCAGTTTGGAAAACTCCTCCGCATACTCCTCCGGCACCTCATTGTCCATGTAGCCATAGCCGACGATCTTGTCCGAAAGACCAAGCTCCAGCAGCATCTCAGTTGTAAAGTTCGCAAGTGTAACGACACGCTCCGGCACCTTTGTATACTCAATGTCATACTCTGTTCCGTTTAATTCAGTATGGATGGTTGTCTCTGCGCTTGCCGCCATCGGAAGTAGGCATGCCATTGCAAGGCCAAGTGCTGTCACTTTTTTCCACTGTCTTTTCATGTTTTTTCTCCTTTTCTTTTGCTGCCAGTAAAATCGTGTCAAAACCAAAATGAAGAGAACGACACACCCACCGCAAGGCGGATCTGTCCCGTACAATGCATCTTTCTGTGAATCAAAGCAGATATTCGCAGTTAAAGCAGCAGGATTGCCTGATTCGAGTCAAAGCGGATATTCGCAATCCGCTTCGCTACTTGTAGGATCATAAGGGATCCTCCCGCAAGCGGGTCCTTCCTTATGATATTTCATAACCGAGTAGCTGCTTCGCAGCTTATCAGGAGTGGCCTGTACCACTCCTGATATAAGCAAGTCCCCACCCACTGCTTATTGCTCCGCACTATTGAAGCAGGGGACTTGCTTGACTCGGTTAATTTTTATTCTTCCTCGTCTTCCTCCGCCGCGATCACGCCGGAAACGACTGATACGACCGCTGCAATTACAACAACTGCCACGATCACTACCATCAGAATCAACACTGCAAGTAATACTCCGCTGTCCATACTCTGCACCTCGCTTTTTGTTTTTTGCCATTTGTTTTCCACTCAGTCCATCTGTCTGCACTGTTTTTGCCACCAGGATCCGCAGACACTCATTTCTTATCAGTATAGCACAGCTTGCGCCAATTGTCATTGAAAATCCGACAGCAAAGCCAGAACAGATCTGAAAAATTATTTCTTCACACAAAATATTTACTCTCTTTTATATGCCAGATTTTTTGCCTGAGCGCATTCACTTTTATATGCCAGATTTTTTGCCTGAGCGCATTCACTTTTAGCGCCATCTTAACATCCCCCCATACTCAATCAAAGAAAAGTATAGTATACTATCCCTTATGGGCATCCTTATGAGCTTCTCCCACGTCCCCAAAAGAAAGGAGGTCTCCATCTCTTGACCACCCCAAAATTTCTTTCCGGTAAATTCAGGCATCTGCATACAGACACCGTACTGCACGACATCCTCGTCTCGATCGCGCTTTTCGCCTTCGGGACGATCCTTTGTGTGCTCATGCGGATTACCACGCAGAATATTCTGAATGCTTCTTTTATTTATCTGATGATCGTCGTTGCGATTGCGCGTTTTACGACCGGCTATCTCTATGGCATTCTCGCTTCTGTCATTGGTATTATATGCATTAACTGCTTTTTTACTTATCCCTATATGCGGATTAATTTTACACTGGACGGTTACCCGCTTGCCTTTCTCTCGATGCTCGTCATTTCCGCGATCACCAGCGCCACCACAACCAACCTGAAGGCGCAGACAAAGATCCGTATCGAACAGGAAAAGCAATTGGCCATGGCAGAAAAGGAAAAGATGCGCGCCAATCTTCTGCGGGCCATCTCGCACGATCTGCGCACACCGCTCACCGGTATCATCGGCGCATCCAACCTTTATCTGGAAAATGGCAGCCAGCTGAATGAGAAAGAGAAAAAGACACTCATCTGCAACATTCAGGAGGATGCCAACTGGCTCTTAAATATGGTCGAAAACCTTCTGTCTGTCACGCGGATCAATGCCTCAAATGCAAAAGTGAACAAATCGCTGGAACCTGTCGAGGAAGTGCTCTCCGAGGCTGTACAGCGGCTGAAAAAAAGACTGCCGGACGCGCAGATCAATGTGCGGATCCCGGATGAATTTCTGATGATTCCAATGGACGCGGTATTGATCGAACAGGTCATCATCAACCTGCTTGAAAATGCGATTGTCCACGCCAGAAGCACCCGCCCGATTGACTGTTACGTCACATACGATGACACTTCCGTATCGTTCCACATCCGCGATTACGGTGTTGGCATTTCAGAAGAAAAGCTGCCGGTCATCTTTGACGGCACCGGTGCCGCGCCAACCGGCAATTCCGACAGCAGCCGCGGCATGGGTATCGGCCTTTCGATCTGCAAGACAATCATCGCCGCACACGATGGGACGATCACGGCACGCAATATCTCATCCCCGGAAAATGAATCCAGTCGGCGGCGCTCCGCACCATTTCACCGTTACAGCGCCACACCGGAAAAAAATCCAGCCCCACAGGGTGCAGAATTTTGTTTCACACTTCCACGCGAAGAACAGGACACTTTACAGACGGAGGAAAGCAAATGAATACCAAAATCTCAATCTTGATTATTGAAGACGAAAAAAACATCTGTGATTTTATTGCGACCGCCCTTATCAGTCAGGGATACCGCGCTTTTAAAAGCTATTCCGGCACTGACGGTATCTCTCAGATCACATCACGCTGTCCGGATCTTCTGCTCCTCGACCTCGGCCTGCCGGATATTGACGGCATGAACATCATTGAAGAAGTTCGCAAATGGTCCTCCATGCCGATCATCGTCATCTCCGCACGGACGCAGGAAAATGAAAAGGTACTCGCACTCGATGCAGGCGCAGATGACTATATCACAAAGCCGTTCGGCACTTCCGAGCTGCTTGCCCGCGTCCGCACCGCAGTCCGCCATCTCTCCGCAGCAAACGGTCAGGGCGCACAGTCTCATATTTTTGAAGCACACGGTCTCGTCATTGATTTTGACCGCCGCCGTATTTTCGTCCACGAACAGGAAGTCCACCTGACACAGGTCGAATATAAAATTGTTTCCATGCTCGCAAAAAATTCCGGCAGAGTCATCACCTACGACGCACTGATCTCCCACGTATGGGGACCTTACGCAGATGACAACAACCGCATCCTGCGCGTCAATATGGCAAATATCCGCCGGAAACTCGAGCAGAATCCCGGTCAGCCGGAATACATTTTTACGGAAATCGGAATCGGGTATCGGATGATTGATGCGGATTGAGACCTTTACTTCCGGATCTCCAGCAGCTTGCCCTTGAGCTCCTCTTCCATCCTGTTCAGTTCTGCCTCAGCCGCACGGCGCTTCTGCCGTCCGTCCTCCTGGATCTTCATTACCTCGTCAAATGTGGAAATCAGTGCCTGATTTGTATTCTTTAAGGTTTCAAGATCGACGATGCCCCGCTCAGAAGCCTTTGCACTCTCTATCGTAGCAGTCTTGAGCGCTGCCGCATTTTTGCGCAGAAGTTCATTCGTCATATCAGTCACTTCGCGCTGTGCTTTTGCCGCCTGATTTGCATGCTCCACGCCAAGTGCAATCACCATCTGGCTCTTCCACAGCGGGATCGTATTGACGATCGTGGACTGGATTTTCTCGATCATCACTGTATCGCTCGACTGGACGAGACGGATCTGCGGTGCCGTCTGGATCGCGATCATCCTCGTCAGTTCCAGATCATGAATCTTCTTTTCAAAACGGTCACACTTATCCTCCAGATCCTTCGCTGCCTGCGCATCCTCCGGCAGATTGCTTGCCTGTGCCTTTGCTACTGCCTCCACGAGTTCATTCTGACGCACCTGTGCCAGTTTTTTCTTTCCGGCCAGAATGTACATGGAAAGCTCTTTGAAATATGACAGGTTCAGTCCATACATCTTGTCCAGCACTGCAACATCCTTCATCAGCTGCACCTGGTGGCCTTCAAGCACTTCGCAGATTTTCTCTACATTGACCTCTGCTTTTTCGTACCGCGCACGCATCGTCGTCAGCTTATTGCCTGACTTTTTGAAAAATCCCAGAAAACCTTTTTCCTCCTCTTCCACGTCAAAGCTTTTCAGCTCCGTGACAAGCCCGGAGATCATAGTTCCAACCTCGCCGAGGTCTTTCGTCTTTACGTTTTTTAAAGCAGTCTCGGAAAAATCCGCCATCTTTTTCTGTGTACCGACTCCGTACTGCAGAATGCCATTCGTATCATTCAGATTAATCTGTTTGCTGAAATCATCCACCATCTTCCGCTCTTCCTCGGTAAGGATGCTGTCATCCAGCTGTGGTTCCTCCGGCTTTTCCGGCTCTGCCGGAACTTCCTTTTCTTCTGTAACCGGCGCACCAAATGTCAGCACCGGCGTCGGTGCCTCGTCAAATTCCTTGAATTCGTCGCTCATCTCCTGATCCTCCTGATGTTTTCTGTTTTGTTTCCTGTGCCCTGCGGTAAAGCAGACATTCGCAATCCGCTTCGCTACTTGCTCATGAACGCAGATAAGCATCCCGTCTACCACTTAGCGCTCCGCGCACCTGAAGTTGTTGAATGCTTATCTGCGTTCAAACCGATTCCCGGTCAGTCCCTCCTGCGCCAGCATCGTGTTCAGCACACTAATGTCCGAGGATATGTCCCATGCCTGCTCCTCAAACAGGTCATCGAGCAGTTTTTCAAACGCTGAGTTTAACGTATCCAGCGTCTCCTCGATCTCTTTTTTCATAGTGTCGATATTCTGCCCGCCTACCGGCTGCTCATTTAAATTGCAGTAAGCATCCAGCAGCTTCTTCGTGGTCGGCAGATAATAGCTCATCATCTTTTTGAGATCATCCACTACCTCCGGATTCCGCTCCGCCTCCGTAAAGATTCTGGTCACTACCAGCTCCAACCGAGCCAGCTTTTCCGACATCGCTTCGTCCGGAATGCGGTCATTGCACTCATGAATATGACGAATGTAGCTTCGTCCCTGCGCGATCAGTTCTGCGCATTTCGGGTCCAGATCTGCCCGAATATCACTGTCCGCAAAATGCTCAGAAGCTGCTCCGTTCTGATTCGTTCCGCTTCGTTTTGCAGCTGCGTTTTCACTCCCGCCCCTGCTTTCGGAATCAAATGCAGTCTCAAAATGCTGCCCATCACCATCCTGTCTTTCAGGATCTTTGCTCTGCTGTGCCGCTTTCTTTCTCGCTTCATACGACTGCTGCGCGTCCTGATACTGCTGATACGTCTGCTTGTCCGTAATCAGGCATGTCTCCCTCTGATCGAGATATCCCTGTGGGAAAAACCCCTGCCGGATCATTTTTTTCAGATCTTTCCGCACAAATTTGCTGCTCTCACCGACGGAATCTGCCAATTCCTCTACCATGCAGTACGTCCTGTTTCCGAGTACGCTCACATATTTTCGGAAGCGCTGCGCAAGCTCCAGCCGTTTTTTCCCTCCGATGCCAACCCCAAGCGAACCAGCAAACAGTACACCCAAAATACTGACCGGCACTGCCAGAGAGACTCCCGTCGCCGCTCCGACCACGCCAAGGATCGCAAGCGACAGACCGAACATGCCGCTGCAGCTGTAGCCAACCCATTTCATTACCGTCCCGCTGATCCTTCCCGGCGCTTTTACCGGCACAAGGGCTTTGCTCTCTTTCTGAGCATGCTCCGCATCGTTCGTACGATGTGTCTTCTCCATGTTGGATCGAATACGGTCGGCAGCTTCCTGCCTTGCCTGTGTCGTCCAGGTCTGGTAAGGACGGCGGTTTCGATACTGATCTCCCGACTCACTCTGTGTCCGGCCGCCGCGGTTTGATTCAGCGGTGCCCGTCTGACCGTCTGCCTGATCCCGAACAGTTTGCCCGCCGCCATACCTCGCGTTCTTCATCTCATGCCGTGCCCCGAAACTGTCTTTTTCTGCTCCGGCCGCACCGCCCGGCTGCTGAATTCCGTTTCCAAGCGAATCCTTCAGCGCCTTCTCCAGCCCGCTCATCGTATCGTTCACCACATTCGAGATCGTGCTGCTCAGCTGTGAAAAATCTTCCTTATCAATTGCATCCTGTACGAGATTTCGGATCTGATCTCCGGCCTCGTACCAGTCTTTCTTCGTCATAAAAATCTCCCAAATCACTGCGTCACGCAGATCTTCCAGAGCCATCCCGCCGTGAAGCCCTGTACCAAGCTGCCAACTTTTGCTTTCATGTTGCTTCGAGTATAACACTATCCCTTCCTCCATACAAGGGAAATCACATTCTTCTCCTTTGTATCAGGCCGCTGTTTTACTGATTCCATCCGCAAAAAAGGAAACGGCACCCAGGTTTTTCTACCTGCGTGCCGCTTCCTTTTGGGTTTTGGTTTGTTTGGTTTGTTTGGGTTTTGGTTTTTTGGTTGGTTTGTATATTACCAATATCTCCTTGCACTGCACGGTGTACGATAACCGTAGTCAGAGATAGTAATACCTGTGCTTGCGTTGCTTGCGTGTACGACCTGACCGTTGCCCATGTAGATCGTAACGTGGCCGATTCCGCTGTCTCCGTAGTAGAAGAGCAGGTCGCCTGCCTGGATCTCACTTAAGTCAACCGGTGTTCCGCTGGATGCCTGTGCAGCTGCCGTACGCGGAATCGAAATACCGAAGTTTGCAAATACTGACTGGGTAAATCCGGAACAGTCTGCTCCGTTTGTCAGGCTTGTACCGCCCCATACATACGGGTTGCCAACGAACTGTGTTGCAAAGTTTACGATTGCCATTCCGGTAGAAGATGCCGGAGCTTCCGTCTGCGGAGCCTCGGTTTCCTCATACTGAGGTGCCTCCGTCTCTTCATAGGCCGGTGCTTCTGTTTCCTCATACTGAGGAGCTTCTGTCTCTTCGTAGGCCGGTGCTTCTGTCTGCGTTGTCTCTCCGGTGTAACCGCCTGCTGCCTGCGCATCTGCCGCTGCCTGTGCGTTTAAGTATGCCTGGTATGCTTCCTGAGCTGCCGCTGCAGTATCATATACTGCCTGCTCATCTCCCTGGGTAGTTGCCGCGTCTGCTGCTGCCTGTGCTTCAAGGTATCTCTGGTATGCTGCATCGGCTGCTGCCTGTGCGTCACCGGTATAGCTGTAATCATAAGACGGTGCTTCCGTCTGCGGTGTCTCCTCGTAATACTGCGGAGCCTCAGTCTCTTCTGTGTAAGAAGAATCTTCTGTATAGGAACCGCCTGCTGCCTGCGCATCAGCTGCCGCCTGCGCATTTACATACTCCTGATATGCTTCCTGCGCTGCCGCTGCGGTGTCATATACCTGCTGCTCATCAGCCTGAGTGGTCGCTGCATCTGCCGCTGCCTGTGCATCCAGATAATTCTGATATGCTGCATCTGCCTGCGCCTGTGCATCGCTTCCGGAGTCATAAGATACTGCCTCTGTCTGCGGAGCCTCGTAAGACTGATCCTCATAGGATGCTGCTGACGCGCTCTCCTGTGCTGCCTGTGTATCCAGGTACTCCTGCCACTGCTGATTCTGTCTGTCTTCCTCTGCCTTCTGCTGTGCAAGGTAGTCCGTCCACTGCTGGTCCAGACGTGCCTGCTCCTCATCCAGCGTCTCTGCCGTCGCATAATACGTATCATAGCCTACGTAGTAAGCATTCACATAGCCGTAAACATCGTTGCCAAGGGCAACCTTCATCCAGTCTCCTTCGTATGCTACAACTTCAAGCTGATCGGAGCTGTACACGGTACCGATCGCCTCAGAATCCTCACTTGGCTGGGAACGTACCGTCAGGGCATCGGAATAAACCGTTGCCACATTATAACCAACTTCTTCCGCAATCGCCTCTGCCTGTGCACCCGTCGCAAAATACTCTGCATTTACATAACCCGTCGCATTGCCGGACTGTACTTTATACCATCCATCAATCGCACCGAGGATTGTGACGGAACCGTTATTGTATACCTTTCCGACTACCTCGCTGTCTGCGCTTGCTTCTTTTCTTACGTTAATATATTCCTCACACTGTGCAAACGCCATCTGGCCATTCATGCTTGTATCCAGTACGCCTGCCTGTGCGCTGTTCTCTGTCTCTTCCGCTGTGGACGCATCCGTGGTATCCTGCGCTGCTTCCGCCGCAGTCTCCTGAACTGCTTCTGTCGCAGCTTCCTGTGCGGCTTCTGTTGTCGCTTCTGTTGCCGCTTCTGTCATAGCTTCTTCCGTCTGTGTCTCAGCTGTTGTCTCGCTCTCCTGTGTATCTTCTGCTGTACTTCCCGATACACTCTTCACTGCTATACCGCCAAATCCGGCCAGCGCATCGTCCTTTGCCGCAAATGCTGCGATTCCCGTTCCGGACACGGTCATGCCCGCCGCCAGAACACATGCTGTAAACTGTAATACTGCTCTTTTCATTGCTATCAAACCTCCAAAAAAACCAAACCAAATATATTTATTACGAATTTGTTACATTTATTATGGCGTAATCATAACAAATATGAACTCAAATGTCAAGTATTATTAATATTTTTTAATTTTCGTAATTTTTTCGATATGAATTTGATAACAATATGAGTTCATTTTGTAACTTATACAGGAGTGATATGGCAAAGCCAAAGCGGCAGTTCACAACCTTCTCCCTGATACAGATAAATTCTCTGCTTACCGTTCCGCGCGGTCTCACCGGTGGCTTGCCCGAATCCACAAAAAGACCGGGAATGCTGCCACTCCCGGTCTTGCCTGCTTATTATGTGATATTTTGTAACTGTTCAGAGCCAGGCAAAATTTCATAAAACAGGCGGAAAATGCTTGCATTTTTAAGCCTGTTTTTGAAATTTTATTTGGCGGATACGCCACACCGACGAAATGCGTAGCATTTTGGAGGTTGGCTCTGAACAGTTACTATATTTTTATCATTGTAACAAAACACCAGAGTATTGACCAGCCCAAAATGCGTGAAATCTCTATTTTTCAGCTGTATCGCTTTAATAAATATGAAACCATTTTACTGCACATTTGATCACGCGATACTTTGGCGTCTCCAGCTCCCGCACGGCTTCCTTCAGCTTTTCCCGAATCTGGATTCCCTGCGGACAGTGACGCTCACACTTTCCACAGCCAATACACTGTGATGCGCTCGTCGTATCCCTGCGCATCGCGGTAGACTGCACATACTCCCACATGCCAGAGTGTTTTCCTTCTGCATAGCGCAGGTTATAACAGTGAAATGCCATCGGAATATCCACATGCTGCGGGCACGGCATGCAATATCCGCATCCGGTACATGGTACCTTCATCTTCTTCTGGATTTCCTCCCGTACCTGCGCGATCAGCGCCTGCTCCTTCTCTCTAAATTGATTTGGCTCCGCCGTCTCTGCGATGCGGATATTTTCCTTTACCATATCTATGGAATTCATCCCGGAGAGCACACACGTCACCTGTGGCTGATCCCATAGCCACCGAAGCGCCAATTCTGCCGGGGTATGAAACATATCGCTTTTTGCAATACATTCTCTGGCTCTCTGCGGCAGATGATTGACCAGCCTGCCGCCGCGAAGTGGTTCCATGATGATAACCGGGATTCCCTTTTCCCCCGCATATTCGAGTCCTTCTCTGCCCGCCTGAGCATGCTCATCCAGATAATTGTACTGGATCTGGCAGAAATCCCAGTCGTATGCATCAAGCAGCGCCCGGAAATTTTCGGAATTGCCATGGTAGGAAAAACCGATATTCCGGATCACTCCACTCTTTTTTTTCTCTTCAATCCAGTCCCGGATCCCGATCTGCACGAGTTTCTCCCAGGTCCGGCAGTCGTTGAGCATATGCATCAGATAATAATCGATATAATCAGTCTGAAGCCGCTGCAGCTCCTCCTGAAACTTCTTTTCTGCGCCGGCTCTCGTCCTGATCAGATAATGCGGCAGTTTCGTTGCCAGATTGATCTCTTCCCGGCAGTGATTTTTTGCAAGGATCTTTCCGACGGCCTCCTCGTTTCCCGGATAAACATAAGCTGTATCAAGATAATTGATACCGTGCGAAATCCCATACATCAGCTCCTGTTCCGCCTTCTCCAGATCGATGGACGATCCGTTTTTGGTAAAACGCATGCAGCCGTACCCGAGGATTGAAAGCTGATTTCCTTTTTTATCTTTTCTGTACTGCATTGTACTGCCTTTCTGTCCTGACTTGATTTTGCAGCTCTTTTATGAATTTTTGCCCGGCTCTGAACATTAGTATATCATCTCACGTGTGATCGACTTCACATCATGCACACCGCACATCGCCATCGTATCTGCAAGCTCTGCACCGATCTTTTCGATGTAAAGTTTCACGCCTTCTTCTCCGCCGCCATAAACTGCCGTCACAAACGGCCGGGCGATTCCTAC
>ERZ894186.829-NODE-829-length-11145-cov-10.524166_pt1 | contig 11145 bp, 9 predicted proteins | sample MGYA00380280_ERZ894186 | MGnify/ENA primary metagenome ERZ894186 (study PRJEB32331, sample SAMN06328449) | human gut metagenome | biome: human gut microbiome; feature: stool | host: Homo sapiens | collected 2013-02-13 ... | reverse complement strand
CTGCAATGGATTCAGGCGGTTTCCTCTGTCTCCATGAGGCCAATAAGGGCGACACATGTTGTCGTATTCTATACCAAATGCTTCGGAGCACTAGATGCCAAACTCGTAATTTTAGCTTTTCCAGTGGCTCGAATGCGATCAGTCATCCTCCCATGCTTGGAAGGCAGAGGAGAAGATCCTCATTTTCCAATTGATAACGAGGTTTGATCTGCTCTTTCCTGGAAATGATTCTGTCACCGATCCGTTTGCGCCGCATATTCTGCATCTGCTTTCTCTCTGCATCGGTTTTCTTATCGAACCATTCTTGAAGCAGAATATCCCACCGATTATACCGCAAAAATAATTGACCGCCATCTCGGTGAGCAACAGTTCTCCTTGAGATGGCGGCCTTTTATACGCGGGGAGGTTTGACGCTTACGACACGGCCGCATAAGAGAGCGCTGGAGAGCGTAAAAATGGGGGCTGACTGAATGTCCGCCCCTTGACTATCGCTTCTTAGTCTGCAATTTTCAATTATATTTTTCTATCAGTTCAAATAACATCCCATCGCGTTTACCGTAAACAAGTTTCTCGTGCCCATTGTTAAACGGACCAAACAGTATACCATCCATATCCTTTATTGCCTCGTCAAGATTGTCCACATAGTATCCTACATGGGGTTTCGTCTTCATTTCCAAAGGAATACTATCGTCCCACGATGTGTAACGTAAGTATTCTATATGCAATCTGCTGCCAGTAGCTTCTGTTCTGTAAAGACCGAAAGCTTCTTCAAATATTTCATTTGGCAATTCTTTATCAGTAGGCAAGCCGATATGGTCAAATCTATACATTATTTTTCCTCTACATGACTCTCGTGTATTGAATTCCATTGTTTTTCAGGACAATTTGATATTTGTTCATATCTCCACGGGCAATGATGGTGCAATATTCAAAAAACTGTCCAACGGTGTTCTTTGAAATGCGTGTTATCCTGAGCGCTGCATCGCCAGTATTACATGACAACAGCTTCGCATCATAAGAGCTCAAATTGATCGCCTCATATGTTTCTGTAGCTTCGCCAGGCATATGCCCAGTATGCTCACCAATCAGCGCATATAGTGAATCATTAAGAGTCTCTTTTGAAAGATTAGGACATAAATACGTTGGTATGCAGGCCGTCTCCAAAAGGAGCGGGCATTCGTTCGCCATTCTCAACCTACAAATCTTATATACTGTGAGTTTCCTATCCAGATTTAATGCTTCTGCGATATGCTTAGGCGGATTAATTTCCTCAAATGAAATGATCTTTGAGGAAGGCGTTATACCGAGTGACTTCATTTCGGTTGTAAAATTATAAAGATTGTTTAGATTGCGATTGAGCTTAGGCTCACAAACAAACGTACCTTTACGGCGTTTACGAATAATCTTTCCGTCTTGTTCAAGGGTCGCAAAAGCTTGCCGGACAGTTACGCGACTAATCCCAAGGTGCTCACATATCGCAATCTCCGTTGGTAATAGATCCCCTACTTTCAAATAACCCGTAGATATTAAATTAGTAAAATAACTCGCCAATTGCTGATATACCGGTATGTCAGTAGAAAAATCAACATTATCGAGGATATTTAAATCCATTAAGAACCTCTTTTCACTTATTTGATATTAATTGTACCATACATTTATGGTAGCGTCTTTTTTACTAATTGTAAAGTAAAAAATACATCGGTATTTTAGACAAAAATCTTGTCGAAAAAATGTGCAAATAGGAAAAAAGTGCAGATGGGATTGACAAAAGAAAACAACTATTATATATTCTAATTGTATCATACAAATCAAACGTATGTTACACAAATTTTTCCTATTCATCACATTGATTAGAAAGAAGGAGTAGCTATGATTCCGAACAAGAAAGCTTGCGACATGAGTGCTGCTGAATTGGCAAAATACGTTGATCAGTCTGTGCTCAAACCTGAATTTACACAAGAGGAAATCAGAAAATACATTAAGGAGGGCGTAGATTTTGGTTGCGCTACTGTATGCGTCAACCCTGCGTCTCTTGATGTTGCTGCAGAATTGACCAAAGGCACAGATACTAAAATCTGTGTTGTTTGTGATTTTCCTTTTGGTCTCTCTACTACAGCATCGAAAGTTCAGCAAGCTGAAGAGTATTGCAAAAACTGGGATATCTATGAATTGGATGTTGTTGCCAACTATGGTTGGATCAGAAGTGGATTGTATGATGAAGTAACTTCTGATATTAAGGCTGTCGTTGATATCTGCCACAAATATGGCACTGCTGTCAAGGTGATCCTTGAGACAGACGCTCTGACGAAGGAGCAGATTGTCAAAGGAACAAAATGCGTTGTTGCCGCTGGTGCTGATTTTGTAAAATCTTCAACCGGATTCTATACCGGAGGTGTCTGTGTTGGCGCGACAGAAGAGGTTGTGCGTCTTATGATGGATGCTTCAGAGGGAAAATGTAAAGTTAAAGGTTCTGGATGCATCAGAACAAGAGAACATTTTCTGAATCTTATCGATATGGGAATTGATAGAATGGGTATTGGCTATCGGTCCACTGCATTGGTTTTAGGTCTTGATAAAACATAATCATTAATTGGTGCTTACTGAGCAGCGGAATGAGGCGCAAAAACCATTGTAAATACTAGGAAACAAGGGGATGGCATGGTATACTATCTGCAAAGAGATTCGGAAAAACGAAAGAAAAAGTTTTCATATGCGTGAAGAGTCCTCGGATAGAAGATCGCATTGTCAGCATTGCTCACTGTACCTTCGCCCTATTATGCGCGGTAAAGCGGGATGTCCTACTGAGTTTGTTGTCAAAGTCGTAGTAGACTTGTGGGTGGTTACGCTTTTCTGATGAGGGCTGTCCGGAGCAGCTGCTCCGAGCTTGGAAGTCTAGCGAACAGTTCTATCCGGATGGCTGTGATCGTGTCGTGACTGTGTGAACATTTGATGTTGTCAAGCGCTGATACAAGTTGGATCAGGTCATAACACAGCTGCCCGACACTTCCATGATCTCAATTGCGATGGGTTTCTTTGCTGCATCTCCTTTTTGCACATCATGAATATGGTTGGGCTCTGGACTATGATTTTGATCGCGGCGAACTGTCCATTTTACCGCGGTTTCCAGCTGCTCTAGCCATTCAGTAGATCCTAATTACAGTTATATTATCGATATTAGAAAGGATCCAACTATGAAAAAGATAATCGCAATTATCTTGGCATTTGTAATGCTTATGAGTTTTGCGGCATGCAGTGCCTCCCCCGCAACAACCAAAGCCCAATCAAACGCTCCGTCTGAAGAAAATGTAAGTGACGTCAAAACCACTGATGATGGCGACAACAAATTCCTTGTAGGTTTGGCTTTTGGTGCGCTAGACCTTACACCTCAGATTCTCTCCGAAAATATTATTGCGATTTGTAAGGAGAAGGGTTGGGAGTATACGATGACCAATGCTGACCAAGATCCTTCCAAGTTGCTTTCCGATGTAGAATCTCTCTGCCAACTCGGATGTGATGTCATTTGTGTAAGAGGTATTACGGATGATTCCATGACTCCGGTTCAGGAAGCTTGTAAGGAAGCTGGCATTCCTCTGATTGCTTTGTCTGTCGTGGATCAGGACGGTGAATATCTCACTCTTTGCTGCGATACAACGGAAGCCGGCGCTGATGCTTGTGCAGAGTGGTATGCACAGTATATTCAGGATCATCCTGATCAAGAATATAATGCTGGTTTTGTTGTCGGCGACTATTCTTATGAAGCTGCTCTTTGTAGATGGACCTACGTCAGAGATGTTGAAGGCAGCAACGAACTTGCCAATGGCGAAGCCAACTGGGGGGCTCCCAATGCGATGACTCTGGTCGAAGACTGGATCAAAACTTACCCGGAAATGAATGTTATTGGTAGTTCTTCTGATGAGATGACAGTTGGCGTTATTCAGGCTCTTCAGGATGCCGGTAAAAGTCCTGATGATTATATCGTTATGAGCTATGATGCTCTTGATATTATGCAGGATTATATTCTTGAAGGCTGGTGCGATGCAAGTGTTGGACTTGATCTTGAAAAGCATGCTCGGACTGTTTGCGATATTCTTCAAAAAGTCAAGGATGGTGACACTTCTTCCGTCGAAAAACTGACAAAGGCTTACTCTATTTGGATGTGCACTTCCGAGAATCTGCAGGGCATTCTTGATGGAACAGCCGAGAAGGTATATTACGAGTACTAATTATACCGATTTTGCTTGCGAACAGCTTCATACATAGCTAACAATTATTTCACCAGATAGGAATTGGAGGGTATATGCAAAGAAGCATTTCATTTTATATGGTTGCTTTTCTGTGCATATGCCCTCCGCTCTCTTAACAGCAAGTCTGTCTAATTCAAGTGATTATAATAATGTCACCTTTTCGAACATAGACACCTCGCTAAATTTCTTCCGGTAGAAACAGGAGAATATTATGACTGATAAAGAATTGCTTCTTGAAGTAAAAAACATAACCAAATCGTTTCCTGGCGTTCGGGCACTGAGCAATGTCAGTTTGTCTGTTCACCGAGGAGAAGTGGTTGGCTTGGTCGGTGAAAATGGTGCGGGCAAGTCTACACTCATGAACACACTTCTTGGATCACTTAAGCCAGATAGTGGCGAAATGATCTACAAAGGCAAGGCTTATACACCAAAATCTCCAGCAGATGCTCTAAACCATGGCATATCAATGATTCATCAGGAGCTAACACTTGCTCCAGATTTAACTGTTGCCACCAACATCTGGTTGGGGCAAGAGAAAAAGTTTTCCCACGCCGGATATGTTAATGAACGAGAAAAGCAAAAAGCAACGAAAGAACTGCTTTCGAACTTCAATATTGATCTTGACTGTAACGCAACGGTCAGAACGCTGTCGGTTGCAGAAATGCAGCTTACTGAATTGGCCAGAGCGCTTTCCTCTAATTCCGATATCATTATCATGGATGAGCCCACATCTTCTTTTACAAGCAAGGAAGTTGATATTCTTCTCAATATCGTCCGTTCCCTTAAGGCACGTGGCATCGGTATGATTTTTATTTCCCACAAGCTTGACGAAGTATTTGCAATTTGCGATACAGTTACGGTTCTTAGAGATGGGCAGCATATTAAAACTTGTCCTATAGAAAGTGTAAACCATGATCAACTAATATCAATGATGGTCGGTCGTGAAGTTAATAATCTTTATCCGAAGCGAGAAGTTGCAATCGGAGAAGGCGTATTTGAGGTAAAAGGTCTGTCGCGCAAAGGTTTTTTTCATGATATCAGTTTCACGGCACATAAGGGAGAGATACTTGGTTTTGGTGGACTGATAGGTGCCGGGCGATCCGAGATTATGGAATGTATTTTTGGTATCGAGCATCCGGATTGCGGCGAGATTTGGCTAAATGGTAAGAAGCTCTCAATCCGCAGAGTAAATGATGCAACCAGTGCCGGAATTGCGATGGTCACCGAGGATCGCTTGCGACGTGGCCTTATCCACAAAGATACAGTGGAATTCAATATGTCTTTGGCATATTTAAAGAAAATTACAAAAACTGGTTTTGTAAACAGAGCAAAACGAGCCGAAGATGTTTCGAGCATGGCAAAACAAATGCGGTTGAAATATACTGGCCGGAATCAGCTTGCTGGAACACTTTCAGGTGGAAATCAGCAAAAAGTGATCATTGGAAAATGGCTTTTGAATATGCCAGATGTCCTTATTTTGGATGAACCTACACGCGGAATAGATGTTGGTGCAAAATCAGAAATTTATAATCTTATTGGAGATCTGGCTGAGCAGGGTAAGGTTATTCTGTTGATTTCATCTGAATTACCCGAACTCATGGGACTGAGCGACAGAATTATTGTAATTTCTGGTGGAGAACAGAAAGCAACAATCGACAGAAAAGATTTCAATTCCGATGACATCATGAAATATGCCTTTAACCAACATGAATAGTGAGGGACAAAAAATGAAGAAGACATCCAAATTATTATCTCTGATTATCAACAACAAAAGCTGGATAATCCTCATCTTGTTAATTTTGGTTGCAAGCGTTGTAAGTAAGGGCTTGTTTTTTACCGCAGACAACCTAATTTCAGTACTTAAACAAAATTCTTATCTAAGTATATTGGCGTTGGGTTTTCTCGTGGTTCTCTCCTCCGGCAATCTGGATTTGTCCGTAGGCCATCTTATGGGACTTCTGGCCATTTCCTTTGCTATGATGTCCTCGCTCATGCCGGAGTGGCTTGCATTTGTCGTGACGCTTGTCATTGGTGTTGTTGCAGGGCTCTTCAACGGCATCCTTGCAATTAAATTAGGTCTTACACCGTTTATTCTTACACTCGCCACTGGACAGATGTTTAGAGGATTTGCATACCTGCTTTGTGATGGCCGTTCCATCACTGTCCTTACCCCGATTTGCAAATTCCTTGGTTCCGGCAAACTGGTTGGAAATCTTCCGTTTAATTTTGCTCTGGTTATTATTCTGACAATCATTCTCCAGATCGTGATTACACATACCTCTTTTGGTACTCACCTCCTTGCAACTGGCGGTAACGAAGCAGCAGCGAAGGTTTCTGGCGTAAATACACAAAAAACAAAGATTCACGCATTCATGATTTGCGGTTTCTTCAATGCTATTGCGGCAGTTATGGTTTCCGGGCGTGTTACCGTCGCAATGCCTTCTGTTGGTGACGGACTAGAAATGGATGCAGTCGCCGCAGTCATTATTGGCGGCACATCGCTTAGCGGCGGAAAAGCAAACGTCCCCGGAGCAATTGTAGGTGCACTAATTCTCGGCATTATCACCAATATGCTCAATCTTGCTAAGGTCAGCGCGTATTGGCAGTGGGTCGTGAAGGGTATTATTATCGTTCTTGCAATTCTGATCGATGTGAAATCTGAGCTTTTGATCAACAAAAGCAAAAAGGCTTAATATTATATGTTGAATGTTTTTGATATCCAGTTCAGTTCTTATCATGACGGCCCCGGGATCAGGACAGTTATATTCTTAAAAGGATGCAACCTCTCCTGTCTGTGGTGTCAAAACCCTGAATCACAAAAGGTTTGCCCGGAACTGCTTCATTTTGACAATCTATGCATAAGGTGCGGTAAATGCGTTGACCTTTGCCCGCATCATTGTTTCTCGGTTTTCAACAACAAAAAAGTTTTTAATCGTGATTTGTGTGATGCCTGTGGTGTCTGCGTAGATAATTGTGTAAGTGAATCTCTTCAATTAACTGGCAGAAAAACGTTGGAAGGTGATATTCTTGATGAGATAATGCGTGACGCAGATATTTATAAACTATCTGGTGGCGGCATTACAGTATCCGGAGGTGAGCCTTTGCTTCAGGCAGATTCGGTTGCTGAATTATTCCGGTTGGCAAAGGCCGCTGAAATCAATACAGCTATTGAAACTGCAGGCTGTGTAAATCCGACAGAGCTTCAAAAGGTTAAACCGTATCTTGACTATGCACTTTTTGATATAAAGACGCTGGATAAAAAAAAGCATATGGAGTTTTGCGGCGGCTCCAATAGATTTGTAGATTTAAACCTCAAGATGTTGGAGCAAAACGAAATCACAACTCATATCCGGGTCCCCATTATCCCGGGTTTCAACGACACACCGGAAGATGTAGAGACGATTGCAAAATACAGTTGTGGTTTCTCACAAATCACCGAAATTCAGTTGCTTCCTTTTCATAAACTCGGGGCCGGGAAATATACAGCTTTAGATCGCACATATGGTGTAGCAAATATAGAAACACCATCTTCAGAAACAATGGAAAACTTAAGAAGAATAGTCGACAAAGCATTTTACGCAAGAAGAAAGGAATGATATAATGGCCAGCGAAAGAATATTGAAACTTAGAGATCTGATTGATAACTATGATGAACTGCTTAAATATGTACCGATACAGGATATTCAATATACTCCGGATCCTGACAAGAACGTGATTTATCGGTTTGCGGATACAGTAATCGCAAATTTAGACCAGTCGCAGCCTGCGCACATTCCTGGCTCGTGGATTGCTGGCAATGGCGGTTATTTTTTCAGAACAGAGGCAAAAAAAGACTGGTTGCTAAAGGAAGATTATGATGACATCCGCGACTTCCCCAAAGGCGTATCGAAGGAAGCCATTTTCTGTATGGATAACTATATTTACACCATTGCACCTTTTATGTGGGGGCATGTATGTGTTAATGTCCAAATGATGCTTGATCATGGTATCAATGGCATGATTGCAATGCTGAAGCAACGATTGCAAGACGAAACACTGTCAGAGAGACAGAGGGATTTTTTGAACACAGCGATTCTTGAGTGGCAGGCTGCGCTCAGATATGAAATGAGACATCGTGACTATTATCGCACGCTTGCTGAAAAAGAATCTGATGTGCAGCAAAAAAGCAAATATGAAGAAATGGCTGCACGGATCGAGCGCGTTCCTGCAAATCCCGCAACAAACTTTATTGATGCGCTTCAATCAATATCGTTTATGTATTTGTGCCTTCATGCCGAAGATGTGGGTGGCCATACTCTTGGACGAATTGATCAAATTTTATACCCCTACTATAAGAAGGACATCGACGAGGGTGTTATCACAAAGGAAGAAGCAGAGGAGTATTTCTTTGATTGGTGGCTGAAATTCAATCTCTCTCATATTATTCTTGAAACGGATAGTGAAAGTTGGGCGCTCCCCAATACGGAAACCGATCATACCCATAATAACGGCTTGGTCTGGACCGGATTCACGGATAGCATCACACGCGAAAAACACACAGATGATGGATACGTTATTGATATTGGTGGTGTTGACGCAGATGGAAATGATGGTGTAAACGACATTTCCTGGTTGGTAATCAAGGCACTTAACGAGCTAAACACGCTTGGCATGAAACCAGTGTTTAAGCTTAATGAGAAAACATCTCCAGAGTTTGCCAAAGCCTGTTATGAGACTAATTCAAAAATTAAGTATGGTTTCCCTGCAATTACGTTTGACAGGAATGCGGTAAGAGCTTTCAGGCAAGAACCAAACAACAAATATACAGAAGAGGATCTTAACAATATTGTTCATATTGGTTGTGTAGAACTTGCTGTGCCCGGAAAGTCGTATACAGATCCGATGAATGCGTTTTTCAATTTCCCGAAGATTCTCTTACTTACCATGCAGGGTGGATATCTTGCTGGCAATCAGGTTGGATTAGAAATGGCTCCAGCAGAAACCTTTGATGGGTTCTATGAGCAATACAAAATGCAGGTTGAGCATTTCATCAATGAATATGCAGAAACAGCGAATCTTGCTTGCCAATTTTTTAACGAGAAATATAAAAGACCGCTTGTTTCGTCAGTAATTAGTGGATGCATCGATAAGGCACAGCTTGCTGATGAAGGTGGCGCATATTTCTGGCACAAATGCATGAACTCCTCAGGCCTTGGCACTGCAATTGACTCTCTGGTGGCCATCTACGATGTAGTCTATGATAAAAAACTGAAAACAATGGATGAATTCGTAAAGATCTTGGACAATGATTTTTATGGAGAAGAAGCGTTCCGTCTGTACTTGGTTAATAAACTTCCAAAATACGGAAACGGAGATCCGATGGTTGATGGTTTGGCAAAGGACTTTGTAGATTTCTATTGCGCTGCTGTTTCAAAGTGCAAAACATGGAATGGCACTCCGTACAGACCTGGTCTGTACAGTTATTACGGCCCCTCCGTTAATTACGGTATTAAAACCGGCTCTACACCAGACGGTAGAATTCAGGGCGAACCTCTATCCTTAAACACAGATCCCGGTCATGGTTGTATTCGAAGTGGTCTTACTGGTGCAATGAAGTCTGTAACGGTATATGATCAGGCTAAAGCGCTTAATGCATCGGCGATTGATGTTCACCTCGCAGCTAATACACCAACCGAAGTAATCAAAACAATTGCCGAATATCTTGATCAAAATGGAGCACTTTACATGCAATGTACTGTTGCGGATAGAGCGGAAATGCTGGATGCACAGGTTCATCCAGAAAAACACAAGGATCTTGTAGTTCGGGTTACAGGTTTTAGTGCACACTTTATTGCGCTCGACAAGGAAACACAAAATGAAATAATTGCCCGTTCCTATTGGCAGTAACTCGAGGTAATTATGTGTAATGAACTAATTGAAAAGCTAAAATGGGCACAAACAGAAAAACTTAATATTCTTTCTGGGTTTGATGGGTTTGTGGATGAAATAATCCATGTTGTTGATAAACGAATTGACAAAGACAATTATATTCGTGTTAAAACAATTGAAGATTATGGACATAAAATCCTAAATGCCGCCGGGGTAAGCAGCAATATCGAAAATGTAGTTGTGCAAAGGAAGATGGGTGGCAACGGACCTATTTTTGCCAATGGACTCCATTGTTTGGGCGTTGATGTCACCTACCTGGGAGCAGTTGGTACTCATTCTTTTGAAGATGTGTTTTCGGACTTCTCTAAAAAAGTAAAACTCATAGGGATTGCCGAACCTGCTCATACGGATGCAATCGAATTTAACGACGGCAAGTTGATTTGCTCGAAGTTATCCTCTTTTAACGGCCTCACATGGGATAAGCTTGTGGAAAAGGTTGGAGTTTCTGGATTTGCAAAACTAATTGATGATGCACATATTCTCAGCTTTAATAATTGGACGATGATTCTTTCAATGAATGATATTTGGACCCATATTATCCAAGATATTCTACCATTGACCCAAAAAGATTTGTCTGAAAAAATCATTTTCTTTGATTTAGCAGATCCCCAAAAGCGAAGCAAAGATGATTTGGCAAAAGCTGTAAAATTAATTCTTGAATTTAGAAAAATAGGTCTAAATGTGGTTCTAGGGTTAAACTACAGAGAAGCTTTGCAAATTGGTGACATTGTTCTTGGTCGTGTACTGTCTCAAAATGAAACGATTGAGAAACTTACTCGAGATTTAGGTGAGATGTTAAATCTTAACTGCCTTCTTGTGCATCGACATAAAGAAGCCGCTTGCTTTACAAATAACACATACTACGAAATGAGTGTTCCGTACTGCAACACTCCAAAACTTACGACTGGAGCTGGGGATAACTTTAACTCAGGTTTTGTCTATGCATATGCTAACCAAATGACGCCTGATGAGT